>Ga0207870_100056_pt1 | contig 131841 bp, 98 predicted proteins | sample CeladaPassage60B_FD_187477 | JGI IMG/M metagenome (GOLD analysis project Ga0207870, IMG submission 187477) | Cellulose-adapted microbial communities from the Joint BioEnergy Institute, USA - Passage3 60B (SPAdes) (version 2) | ecosystem: Engineered > Bioreactor > Continuous culture >... | reverse complement strand
CGAGTCGGACTCCGGCGCTGGGTCGGAGGAGAAGGCTTCCGGTAGCGAGTCGGAGGAGCAGGCCGCTGACGGCAAGGCGGAGAAGGCGGCCGCTGACGCCGAGTCGGACGCGTCCGCCTCCGATGACGAGAAGGCGGAGTCGGGCTCTGACGGCGAGAAGGCCGAGTCGGACTCCGGCGCTGGGTCGGAGGAGAAGGCTTCCGGTAGCGAGTCGGAGGAGCAGGCCGCTGACGGCAAGGCGGAGAAGGCGGCCGCTGACGCCGAGTCGGACGCGTCCGCCTCCGATGACAAGAAGGCGGAGCCGGTCTCCGCCGCCACCTCGGAGGACGCCTCATGACGGACAATCTGCAGATCCTCGCGGGCGGCATCTCGCTCGGCTGTGTGTTCGCGCTGCTCGCGCTCGGCTTCGTGATCGTGTCGAAGTCGACCGGGGTGTTCAACCTCGCCCAGGGCGGGTTCGTGGTCTTCGGCGCGTACTTCACGTACCTCTTCCACCAGCAGGTGGGCCTGCCGTTCTACGTGGCGGCGGTGATCTCGATCGTGCTCGTCGCGCTCATCGCGGCGGTGATGGAGGCCGTCGCCGTCCACAAGGTGGCGAACAAGAACCTCTACACCCCGATCCTCGTCACCTTCGGCCTGCTGATGCTGATGCCCCCGATCGCGGCGGCGTTCTGGGGCACGAGTCAGCTCACCCTCGGCGACCCGTGGGGCCTCAACGTCGTCCGCATCGGCGAGGTCAACATCACCCAGCGGAACATCGCCGTGATCGTGGTGACGCTCATCGTGGTCGGCCTGTTCGGCCTCTTCTTCCGGTTCACCCGGCTCGGCCTCGCCATGCAGGCGACCGCGCTCGACCCCGAGGCCGCCCTCGCCCAGGGCGTGAGCGACAAGCTCGTGCACCGGCTCTCCTGGGCGATCGCGGGCGCGCTCGGCGCGTTCGGCGGCATCATGCTCGCCACCGCCGGCGGTGTCGGCCTCGGCCCCGGCCTGGAGGAGTACGCGCTGCTCGCCCTGCCGGTGATCATCCTCGGCGGCATCGAGTCCCCCCTCGGCGCCGTGGTCGGCGGGCTGATCGTCGGCATCGTCCAGCAGTTCGCGGTGGTCTACGCGGCCGAGGACTTCGGGGTCGGCTTCGAGGAGGTCGTGCCCTACCTGCTTATGATCGCAGTCATGCTCGTGCGTCCCCAGGGCCTCTTCGGGACCAGGAAGGTCAGGCGAATCTGATGGCGGTCGACGTCTCCCCCGGTGTCGCCGAGAAGAAAAACACCCCCAGCAAGCACGCGGCACCCAAGCTGCGCCTGGTGAACAGCCGCGCCGGCCGGATCGGCGTCGCCGCGTTCATCGTCTTCATCGTGGCGTTCCCGCTCAACTTCGGCGACACCTACTGGCTGGGCGTGCTGAACACGGCGGGGATCGCCGCGATCGCCGGCATCGGCCTGAACATCCTCACCGGCTACGCCGGCCAGCTGTCCCTCGGCCATGCGGCGTTCGTGAGCATCGGCGCCTTCACCGCCCAGTACGTGGGCGGCCAGCTCGGCATGCCGATGATCGTGTGGCTGCCGGTGGCGGGCATCGCCGCCGCGATCGTCGGCGCCGCCGTGGCGCCGTTCGCCCTCCGGCTGCACGGGCCGTACCTGGCGATCGTGTCGCTCGCCCTGGTCGCGATCGTCATCTGGGTGGCCCGGAACATCCCGTCGATCACCGGCGGCAACGAGGGCACCTTCGTCACCGCGGAGGCCACGCTCGGGCCGATCAACTTCGCGGAGCTCACCATCGGTCCGCTCGCGTTCGTGCGCGAGCAGGGCATGTTCATCCTCATCTGGTCGATGGTGGGCGTGTTCCTGCTGCTCACGGCCAACGTGATGCGCACCCGCGCCGGCCGGGCGATGCAGGCGGTCCGGGACCACGACATCGCCGCCGAGGTGCTCGGCGTGCGCATGATGCGGACCCAGGCCAACGCCTTCGTCCTCTCCACCTTCATCGCGGGCGTCGCCGGCGGCCTGCTCGCGGTGAACCTCGAGTACATCCGGCCGGACGAGTTCGGCGTCCACAAGTCGGTGGAGTACCTTGCGATCATCGTCATCGGCGGCCTGGCGTCGCTGTGGGGCCCGGTCCTCGGCGCCCTCTTCGTGACCATGGTGCCGGTGATCGTCGACCTCTTCGCCGACTCCCTGCCGTTCATCCAGCACGGAGGAACGGACGGGATGAGCACCACCGACATGAGCCTGCTGCTCTACGGGCTCCTGATCGTCATCTTCCTCCTCGCCGAGCCCAAGGGCCTGGTCGCCGTGATCCGGCGGATCGGGGACCGGGTTCGGCGGTCCCGCAAGGCCGTGGCGGGCTCCCCCGCCTAGGCCGGAGGGGCATCCCATGTGGCAGCATCTTCCCCGCTTCTTACCCTCCCTTGGCGTACCACCGAGAGGAAAAACCATGAAGTTCCCCAATAAGCGAGCAGGTGTCTCCGTCGCCGCCCTGCTCCTCAGTGCCGCCCTCACGGCGACCGGTTGCGCGGCCCAGAACACCGGTGGTAGCAGCGGTGGCGGCGGTGAGCTGAAGGCCGGTCCGGGCTTCGACCCCAAGACCAACACCATCACGGTCGGCGACATCGTCGCGCTGAGCGGCCCGATCGCCGCGACCGCCCGTGAGCAGCTCGCCGGCCAGCAGGCCTGGTTCGACAAGATCAACGCGGCCGGCGGTATCGCGGGCAAGTACAAGATCAACCTGATCACCGCGGACAACGCGTACGAGGCCCAGAAGGCCGTCCAGGCCTACAACGAAATCAAGGACAAGGTCGCCATGCTGTCCGGCGTGCTGGGCACGCCGTCGGTGAAGGCGCTGATCCCGATCGCCAACCGCGACAAGATGGTGATCGTCCCCAGCGCCCAGGACGCCAGCATCAAGGACGAGCCGCAGATCCTGCCCCCGTTCTCCACCTACCAGTCGGAGGTGGCGAACGGCGTGTCCTACCTCGTCAGCAAGGACCCCGACCTCAAGAAGGCGAAGTTCTGCGTCCTCGGCTACAACAACCAGTGGGGTGAGGACATCAACGAGGGCATGACCTACATCACCTCCAAGTGGGGTGCCAAGGTCGAGACCTTCGCCAAGTACGGCCCGACCGACACCCAGCTGACCGCGCAGATGCAGCAGCTGAAGTCGGCGGGCTGCGAGGTGATCGGCTTCAGCGGCGCGGCGAACAACGTGCCCGCGGTCGTCTCCGCGGCCACCCAGCTCGACTTCAAGCCGAAGTGGGTCATGGGGTTCATGGCGAACTCCACCGCGTTCTCCGAGTCGCCGATCGCCGACTACCTCAAGGAGAACATGATCTTCACCGGCCCCGGCGGTGACCTGAAGGGCGAGGACAACCCGGTCCTCAAGGAGCTGCGCGAGTCGAAGGCCCTGAACGGCGTCGAGCTCACCGTCCAGCACATCTACGGCCACATTCAGGCGATGGCGACCACCACGCTCCTGGAGAAGGCCATCCAGAACGGTGACATCACCCGCGAGGGCATCACCAAGGCGCTGTCCGAGCTCGAGAAGGTCAGCTTCCAGGGCATCAACGGTGACGTCATCCTCACCCCGGGCAACCGCACGCTGCCGCACTCCACGACCATCTACGAGTACGACAAGGAGTACTCGCCGTACGGCCTGAAGGCGGTCGAGATCAACTACAGCGCCCCCGAGGGCATCGACCCCAAGTTCTGATCCGCCGCCACGGCTGAGACTCACCCGCGGTCCCGCGCCGGTTCGCCGGCGCGGGACCGCATCCGTTTTCCGGGCGGCGGTGCGCGGTCAGGCCGTACGGCCGGTGGGGGCCTTGGCCGCGGTCACCGCGACGGTCGTGTACGGCACGGCGACCGGCCGCCCAGCGCGTCGATCGCCTCACCGACGGCGTCGAGGACCACGGCCAGCCGCTCGGGCGGCAGCCGGGTGAGGATGCCGGAGGTGGGGAGCTGGTCGAGCCACTCGTCCCGGGTGTACTCGCGTTCCCACGTGTAGTGCCACTCCTCGGGCTCGCCGAACCCGTCCGCCTTGCGGATGCCGTCGGCGGCCGCGGCGAACATCGGCCGGTAGCCGTCCAGGCTCGACCGCGGCCCGGCCGGGCCGAGGCCGACCGGCGCGTCGGGCAGCACGCGCCGCAGCGCCGCGCCGAGCGCCTCCGCCACGGCGGGCGGCGGCTCGGCGACGTGCCAGAACGCCGCGAGCCGTCCGCCAGGGCGCAGCACCCGGGCGGCCTTCGCCGCCCCGGCGACCGGGTCCACCCAGTGCCAGGCCGTACCGGCGATGACGAGGTCGAACGTGCGCCCGGCGGGGTCCCAGTCCTCGAACCGCGCAACCTCGACCGCAAGGCCGCGGCGCCGCGCGAATTCGGCCATGCGGGCGTCGGGGTCGACGCCGAGCACCCGGCAGCCGGCCGCCTGGAACTGCCGGGCCGCGGTCCCGGTGCCGCAGCCCACGTCGAGCACGTCGGGGCCGGGGGACGCGGCGACGATGCGGGCGACCAGCTCGCCGGGGTAGCTCGGCCGGGTGCGGTCGTAGCGCTCCGCGTCCACGCCGAAGGACTCGGCCATCTGCCGGGCCGTGTGCGGGGCCGGGCCGGAGACCGGTGACCGGTTCGTGGGTTGTGTGGTCATGCGCCCACATTAGTGGGCGATTGCCCACTCGAGGTACCGTGTTCGCCGGGAGAGGAGGACGAGGTGCCGACGGGAGTGGCGCTCCGCGACGTGCGCGAGCGGCTGTTCGACGCCGCCGAACGCGTGCTGCTCCGGGACGGGCCGAGCGCGCTCACCAGCCGGGCCGTCACCGCGGAGGCGGGCTGCGCCAAGGGGGTGCTGCACCGGCACTTCACCGACTTCGACGACTTCCTCGCCGAGCTCGTCTACGACCGCACCGCCCGGCTCGAGACGCAGGCCGCGGTGCTGCGCGGCACCGCCGGGACCGGCAGCGTCGTCGGCAACCTCACCGACGCGCTCATGGCCGTGTTCGGGTCGGTCGCCGTGGCGATCGTCGCGCTCATCACCTTCCGCGACGAGCTGCGCGCCCGGCTGCGCCGTACCTGGCCGGTCGGCGTCCCCCTCCTGGCCGAGGCGGTGAACATGACCGCCGCCTACCTCGCCGACGAGCGCGAGCTGGGCCGCATCGACGCCGATGCCGACGTCGACACGCTCGCCGCCGCGCTGATCGGTGCCGCGCACCTGCTGTTCGCCGACCGCACGGGCACGCCGCCGACGCGGGAGGCCGTGGAGCGCACGGTGGCCACGGTCCTGTCCGGGGCGCTCGCGCAGCGGCCGCTGTTCTGACCCGCTCGCGTACGGCACGCGGCCGTCACGTGGCCGGGCGCGCGGATCGCGGCCGGGGCCGTCCGCGTGCGGCGAGCCGCTCCCACGCCGAGACCGCGCCGACGGCGGCGAGCAGCAGGGTGACGCTGCCGGCGATGTCGAGCACGTAGTGGTTGCCGGTGGCGAGGACGACCGCCGCCATGCCGAGCGGGAACAGCCAGGGGAGCACCGCCAGGCGCGGGTGCCGGGCTCGCAGGGCGTACCAGGCGGCGTAGCCGCACCACAGGGACCAGGCGGTGTGCATGCTCGGCATCGCCGAGTACAGGTTCCGGCCGGTCGCGATCACATGGGAGGCCTCGCCGCCGAGGATGTCGTGCTCGGTGACGATGTCCACGACGCCCGGTACGGCGAACCGCGGGGGCGACATGGGCAGCGCCCAGAAGACGGGGAGGGCCAGGAGGGTCATCACCACGAGCACGCGGCGAACCCTGACGTAGTCGCCGGGATGGCGGACGAAGACCCACACCAGCACCCCGACGATCACGAGGTAGTAGAGGCGGTAGTAGTACACCGCCGGTTTGACCAGGGCCGGATGCTCGACCAGCCACCGGTTCACCGCGAGCGTGATGTCCAGGCCGAGCGCCCGCTCGACGGCCTGCAGGGCGGCGGCGTTGGCCGCGGCCCGGGCCGCGGCATCCGTCCCGGCGGCGGAGTGCAGCCGGGTGAAGGCCAGGATCACGAGCAGCAGAACGGCCACCTCGACGAGCGGGGCCGGACGCGCGGCCGGTCCGTCGGCGAGCGCCGCCGACCGGGCTCGCGCGAGGAGGCGGGGAATCCGGCCGTACGCCGTCCGGCGGGAGATCACGGGGACACCCTGGTCCCACGAACTCGCGCGCAGAACCCCGCCGAGGCCGGGCACCGATTGCCCGCTCGCGGCGTGGGCCCGCGTCGGTCATACTCCGCTGGATGACCACGGGCCGGTACGTCGACAGTTCTGATCTACGTTGTAAAGACGGCCGCGACAGGCGAACCAATGCCCAAACCGGCCAATCCCGCCATCGCCTTCCTCGCAACGACCTGCGGGTACGCCGACGGCATCGGCGGGCGTACCCGCAGGTCGGACGGAGTTGACCTCAACCAAGATTGAGGTTCTAGCCTGCTTACGTCCGTTCTGTCATGGCGGATGGGGTGTACGTCGAAGGCGGTGGCCGAGGCACGGCTCGGCCACCGCCGACCGCTTTCTCATGCCCTGGTTCGGCCTTGTGTCTCGAGGAGCACGAGATCGTGCCGGTCTTGCGGCCGAGCCGGCGGTACGCGTGGAACCGGGATCGGGGGCGTTTTCCCGCACGCTCATGCCGCGCTCGGCGAACCATCCCCGGGCCGGCCGAGACGCATGCCCGCGACATCGCCAGCAGCCCGTGCCCCTTCCGGCTCCTACTGCGACGCCCGGTCGAAATGGCGCGGGGTCGTTGGTCCTGCGGCCATCGAGCCCGGCAGCGCCAGGAGAGCCACCACCACGAGTACGCGGCGCACCGGCGGAGAACACGCGGGCACCCTGACCACGAACTCGCGCGCCGAGCCGCGCCGAGGCCGGGCACGCCGACCTGCCGATGCCGCACCCCGCGTCGGCCGTACGCCGCCGCCTTGGCCGCAAGCCGGTGCGTGACGGTGGTGATCTACGCCGTGAAGGTCGCCGGTCGGGCCGCGGACGAACGCCTCCGGCGGCCGACCCCACCACCGCCTTCCGATCAACGACCATGCAGGGCCCGTCGGCGCCACAGGCACTCGGGGCGCGGCGAGCACACCGGCGGCGCTCGATCAGATGCGCCGCTGCGCGGAGGGCCGGTCCGAGCCTGACGCGGGATGCGGTGACCTCGTATCGGCGTATCGCGCGGTCAGGTGGCCCAGGTCTCCAGGGCGAGCAGGTCGCGCATCGACACCATGCCGACCATGCGGCCGTCCTCCTCGACGGGGAGGTGGCGGATGCCCTCGTCGAGCATGCGCTTGGCGACGTCGCGCGAGTCCTCGTCGGGATGCGCGGTCTTGATCGTGGTCGAGGCGTAGGCGGCGGCGGTCATCGCCGCCGGGTCGCCGGGCTCCTGAGGGTCGGCGAGGGCCGCCACGAGGTCGCGTTCGGTGATGATGCCGATGACCCGGTCGCCGTCGAGGACGGCGAGGGAGCCGACGTTCTTCTCCATCATCCGCTGCGCGACCTCGGTCAGCCGGTCGACCGCGTCGCAGCCGAAGACCTCCGGGCGGTACACGTTCCCGATACGCATGGCTCCCCATCCGGTTGGCTCGATCCCTCGCCTACGGTTATTCCGCCAGGCACGGCCGCCACACCGGTCCGCGGGTTATCCCCGGCAACGCCGTACAAACGCGGCGAACGACGCCGCCGTGGGCCCGGGCGTCAGCGGCCGCCGCAGGCGCTCAGGGCGCGCATCGCCTCGGCCTCGATGCGGGCGAGCTCCTCCAGTACGGCACCGGCCCGGTCGAGGAGGGCCGGGTCGCCGGTCTCGCCGGCCTTGGCGATCAGCGCGGCGGTCTGCGTCCACAGCTCGGCGGCCTCGGCGTACCGGGCGTGGCCGGTATGCAGGGCGGGGTCGTCGAGCCACCGGGCGCACTCGGCGAGGAAGTCGCGGTAGAGGGCGCGGAACAGGGCGCCGCCGGTGCCGCCGTGCTCCATGAGGCGGGCCGCCTGCGGCAGGTCCTCCTGCGGCCGGTCGGTACGGCGCAGCCAGCCCCGCACCCGGCGGGCGGCCGTGGCGATGCCGCGGTGGCCGAGGTTCGCGATGGGGGCGGAGAGGAACGCGCCGGCGCAGGACCTGACCGCGGACACGACGTGCTCCCGGGTCACCCGCACCGGGGCGGGCGCGGTGATGGTGAAGGAGCGGTTCCGGGCGGTCATCGGGCCCCGCTCGGCCCGCGCCCGGGCGAGGCTCGCGAGCGAGGTGCGCACCGCCGAGCCCTGCTGTGCGGTGTCCACCAGGTAGGCGTACTCGTCGTCGTAGCCGTACATCGCGACCGTGTGGCCGCCGAAGTGCACCCTGGAGGTGAAGTACTCCAGGTGGTGGCTGTCGAGCTGGAGGCCGACCGGGCGCCCGGCGTCGATCTGCGCGGCCACGTTCGCCACGCCTTGCGCTCCGAGGTGGTCTCCCACACCTGCAGGGTCAGCCCCAGCCGGGCGGTGAGGTTCCGGGTGAGCTCGAAGGGCTTGATCCGGCCCCCGAGGAACGGGAACGGCATGTTCCGGCCGTCCCAGTAGACGAACGACAGGCCGGCGCCGAGCCCGAACAGCATCGGCTCGGACAGGTCGATTCCCTCGTGCCGCAGCAGCACGCCGAGCGTGGTCGTCTCGCAGTGCCGCATGCCGCGGGGTTCGACGCCCGCCACCAGGGTCATGGTCCGTCCCTCCGCTGTCGTCTCGCCGCCGCGCCCGCCGGCCGGAGCGCGCGTGGTGTGGCCGCCAGCATGCACCCTCACACCGTGAGAGGGTCCAGCCCGCCGCCACGCGCGCCGGGCGGCCGCGGCCGCCCCGCGCGGGCGAACGCTCGCCCGCCACACGGGCACCGACCCGGCGGGCGAGCCGCGTTCCGCACCCGGGCCGGAGGCGTGGGGAAGTCCGCTCCGGCCGCGGGGAGGCCCGGCCGGGCGGCTACGCGCCCGGCGCGGCGGGCTCGGCCGGGCCGTACACGAGGTGGACGACCCCGGTGGTGAACGGCGTGGCGCTGATGAGCCGCAGCGGGATCGGCGGCTCACCCTCGTCGAACAGGCGCATGCCCTTGCGCACGGCGATCGGGTGGACCAGCAGGTGCAGCTCGTCGAGCAGGCCGGCGGCGAGCAGCTGCCGCACCACGGAGATCGACCCGGACATCGCGATGTCCGCCTCGCCCGGCTCGTTCTTGAGGGCGGTCACGGCCGCCACGAGGTCGCCCTGCAGCCGCTCGGAGTTGCGCCAGGTGAACGTGAGGTCCTGGCGGGTCACCACGATCTTGCGCATGTCGCCGAGCACCTTGGCGAAGTCGGCGTCCTCGCCGCCCTCGGCCTCGCGCCGCGGCCACGCCTCGGCGAAGCTCTCGTACGTCCTGCGGCCGATCAGCAGGGTGTCCGCCGCGGTGAGCTGCGCGCCGACGGCCTCCCCCATCTCGTCGTTGAAGTAGGGGAAGTGCCACTTGTCCGGATCCTGGACCACCCCGTCGAGCGAGATGAACAGGCCCGCGGTGAGCTTCCGCATATATGGCTCCTTGTCGATGAGTGACCTGGATGTCACCTCCTCTGACCGGAGGGAAAGCGGAAACTCATCGCGGGCCGAGCGGCGAATTCCGCCAAAGCTTTCGGCGGTCAGTCGACGAGGGCGCTGTAGACGAGCCGGCGCAGCTGCGCGCGGGTCGGGTACGTTCCCGCCCCCGCCAGCCGGGATCGGCCGCGCAGCGGCAGCGACTGGGTCATGAACACGACGGTCAGGTCCTCCACCGGGTCGACCGAGAACATCGTGCCGGCCGCGCCGCCCCAGTAGTACTCGCCGGCGCCCGCCACGCTGAGCGACTTCACCGGGTCGAGCACGACGGCGAACCCGAGGCCGAAGCCGACGCCCCGCAGGTCCGTCTGGGTGAAGGCGCTCGTCGACAGCGTGGCGAGGTCGGCGTCGAGGTGGTTGGCGGTCATCAGCCGCAGCGTCCGCGGGGAGAGGATGCGGACGCCGTCGAGCTCGCCGCCGCCCGCGAGCATCAGGGTGAACCGCACGTAGTCGGAGATCGTCGACAGCATGCCCCCGCCCGCGGACAGCATCGACGGCCGGGTGAGCGCCCGGTCGCCGACGGTGTCGTCCCGTACGGCGAGGCCGGTCTCGGGGTCCGAGACGTAGAGCGCGGCGAGCCGTTCCTTGCGGCCGTCGTCGGCGTACCAGACGGTGTCGCGCATGCCGAGCGGCCCGGTGACGCGCTCGGCGATCGCCACGTCGAGGCTCTGCCCGGTCCAGATCTCGATGAGCCGCCCGAGCACGTCGGTGGAGACGCCGTATCCCCAGGAGGTGCCCGGCTGGAACAGCAGCGGCAGCCGGGCGACGTCGGCGCAGAACGACGCCAGGGTGGTGCCCTCGGGGAAGCCGAAGCCGTAGCCGGCCCGCCGGTACAGGGCGTCGACCACGCCGGCGTGCTGGAATCCGGCGGTGAGGCCGGAGGTGTGGGTGAGCAGATGCCACACCCGGATCGGCTCGGTCGCCGGGACGGTCACCACGTCGTCGACCGGGCCCTCGGCGTACACCCGGACGTCGGCGAACTCGGGCAGCCAGCGGCTGATGGGGTCGGTGAGCTCGAACGCGCCCTCCTCCCACAGCGTCATCGCGGCCACCGTGGCGATCGGCTTCGTCATCGAGTAGATACGCCAGATCGTGTCGTCGGTGACCGGGAGCCCGGCCTCGCGGTCGCGGTGGCCGTACGCGGAGAGGTGGACGAGCCGCCCGTGCCGGGTGATGGCGAGCTGCCACCCGGCGAGCCGTCCCTCCTCGACGTGACGTGCCAGCTGGCGGTCGATGCGGTCGAGCCGCGTGCGGTCGAAGCCCATGGTCGTGTCGGTCACGGCGCCTGCCCTCGTCGGTCGTTCCGGGTGTCCCGGGCGGAGTCGATCTTGCTCCGCCATTATGCGCCGTTCGGGCGGCGCCGCCGCACCGGGCGGCCCGCGCAGCGGCACCGGTGCGACACCGGCCGCGGGGACGGCGATGCGCGCTCCTCGGGTCGAGCCGCTCGGATCGCCGCCGGACGCGGCGGCCGCGGTACCGGCTCAGCCGGACCGGCCCCGGCGGGTGCCGGGCGTCTCACCCGGCCGGGGCCGCAGGTGGGACCTGCCCGCCTGGCGCAGGTCGCGGAGCGTCCAGCCGCGCCCGGCCGGATCGAGGGGCTTGGTGGCGGCGGTGAACAGCTCGGCGGCGCGGCGGTAGGAGAGCCGGCGGCGGCCGGTCACCGGGCACACGTCGCGGGCCGGGGTGGCGGGGGAGGCGCGGCGTTCGGTGAGGAAGAGCGGGCCCGCGGTGCGGCCGACCAGGAGGAGGGGGAGGAGGCGGGCGGTGCCCGAGCCCCAGCGGATCGGCTCGCCGGCCGAGGCGGCGCTCGGCCGTTCGCGCCTGCGGGGCAGATCGAGCTCGTGGACGTTGAGGGCGAGGACCCGATCGACCGGGGCGCCGCTCTCGTAGAGCAGGTGCCAGAAGGTCTGCTCGCGCAACCCGGCGGGGAGGGCGAACACCGCCGACACCTGCTCCGGGGTGAGGCCCTGCCCCTCCTGCTGCGGCTGGGCGGGGGTGCGCAGCGCGCCGGTCAGGTCGGCGCGGATCCAGCCCTGGGCCCGCCACCACGCCAGCGCGCCGCGCACGATCGACAGCTCGCGGCCGAGGGTGCGGGCGTCCACGCGGGCGGCGCGGTCCCGCAGCGCGGCCCGCAGCCGGGCGGGGACGCCGGGGTCGTCGAGCACGGCGAGCGGGACGATCGGCGGGGTCGCGCCGCGGCGGGCCCGGCCCGGCGGCGGGGTGCGGTCCACCAGCGGCCATGCCCAGGTGGCGAGCGCGATGCGGTAGACGCGGCGGGACTGCTCGCCGAGCCGAAGCGTGTCCAGGTAGCGGTCCACGGCCACCGCGTACTCGACCGGGGGAGGAGGCGGTTCCTCCTCCATCTCTACCGCAGTAAAAACAGCCGCCATTCCATCCCTCCCGGTCACGAAATCCCTGGCCACATGGGTGATGAGTACCTGCAGTATAGAGACTCAACTTTGCTGAGCTAATCCGTTGCAGGCAGGCCGGACAGGGGCGCAGGCTGGGGAGTCGTGAACGCCAGTGACACCCCTGCGGCCCCGCCGCGCCGCGGCCGCCTGGCCGCGCTCGCCGATCGCAATCTCCGCCTGTTCTTCGCCGGTCAGCTCGCCTCGATCCTCGGCTCGACGATGTCGGCCCTCGCGGTGACGTTCGCGGTGCTCGAGGTCGGCGGCGACGAGGCCGACGTAGGTTACGTGATGGCGGCCCGCATCGTGCCGCTCGTCGCGCTCATGCTCGTCGGCGGCGCCGTGGCCGACCGGTTCGGCCCGCGCCGCATCATGGTCACCGCCGAGTTCGTCCAGTTCGCCGTGCAGGTGGGCTTCGGCACGGCGCTGATCCTCGGCCGTCCGCCGATCTGGCTGTTCGTCGTGCTCGTCGCCCTGTGGGGCGTCGGCGAGGCGTTCGTGATCCCGGCGCGCGGCGCGCTCATCCCGCAGGTCGCCGCCTGGGGCGCGCAGTACGAGGGCAAGCTGCGCGACGCCAACGCGCTCTCCGGCCTCGCCCAGGCGAGCGCGAACGTGGCCGGTCCCGCGCTCGGCGGGTTCGCCGTCGCGCTCGTCGGCTCCGGTGTCGTGGTGCTGCTCGACGCCGCCACCTGCCTGGTGAGCGCCACCGCCCTCGCCCTGCTCCGGCTCCCCGCGGGCATGGCCGGGGGCACGGCGGCGCGCGAGAAGGGCGCGATCCGCGCGGGCCTGCGGATCTTCGCCTCGCACACCTGGCTGTGGGTGACCACGCTGCACGTCACCCTGTTCAACCTGCTGGTGTGGGCGCCGTTCCTCGTGCTCGGCCCGGTGGTCGCCCAGTACAGCCTGGGCGGCGCGCGCGACTGGGGTCTGATCATGGGCTGCTATGGCGCCGGGTCGGTGCTGGGCGGCCTGCTGCTCGTGGGCGGGCGTACCAGCCGTCGCCCGCTCGTGCTCGCCACGCTCGCCTCGTTCGGGTACGCGCTCCCGCCGGCCGCCCTCGCGGCCGCCGCGCCGGTCGCGGTGATCTCGGCGGCCGCCCTGGCCGCGGGCGTGGGCTCGGCCGTCTCCCAGGCGCTGTACGCCACCACGAACCAGCAGCACATCCCGCCGGAGGCGCTCGGCCGGGTGCTGGCGGTGGCGAGCGTGGGCGCGTTCGCGTTCGGCCCGGTCGGGCTGGCCGCCGCGGGCCCGGTCGCCGCGGCCGCCGGCATCCCCGTGGTGCTCGGCGCGGCCACCGCGCTACAGGTCGCCATGTGCCTCGCGGTGCTCGCGGTACCGGCGGTGCGCCGCCTCACCCCGCCGCGGCCGCGGCCCGCCGAGGAGGTGGCCGAGGGGACGCGGTGAGGCCGGGTCAGCCGTCGCGCGGCCCGGCCCCCGGCCACGGGCCGGGGGTGTCGCCCTCGACCGGCACGGTCTCGACCTTGGTGTGGTAGACGCGGAAGCCGCGGGCCCGGTAGTTGGCGAGGGCCACCGGGCTGTCGAGCGAGCAGGTGTGCACCCAGACCCGCCGGGTCGGCGGAAGCTCCGGCCAGCGGTCGGCGAGATCCCAGGCGCGCTGGACGCCCACGGTGAGCAGGTGGCCGCCGATGCCCTGCCCGATCGCGTACGGCAGCAGCCCGAAGTAGGCGATCTCGACGTCGCCGGTGCCGTCGCCCGCGCTGAGCTCGACGTACCCGGCGGGGGTGCCGCGCAGCCACGCCACCCAGGTCTCGGTGCCGGGGCGGTCGAGCCACTCCTTCCACTGCCGCCAGCTCCACGGCAGCCGGTCGGTCCACCGCCAGTCGCCGCCGACCGCGGTGTAGAGGAAGCGGCTGAACTCGGGGCTGGGGATCTCGGCGCGGACGATCCGCACGTCCTGCGCCGGGGGCCGCGCGGGCCGCAGGTCGTCCGGGTGGGTCTGTTCCAGGTACCAGGTGGTCACGTCCATGGTCCGCCCATCCAACCACGCCGCCCGGGCCGTGCCGAGGGCCCGGATGCGCCGCGACGGGGGCCGGCGCCCGGTCCGGGCCGGCGGCCCGCCGGGGTACGGCCGGGCGGGCGCGGCGGCAGGCGGCCCCGGACCTGCGCGGGGCGGCCGCGCGACCGGTCCCGCCGCCCCCGTGAGGCGGGCCCGGCCGCGCGGCGCAGGGGGAAGGGGTGGTGGTGAAAAGAGGCGGAAGGGGCGGGTGGAAGCGGGGCGGGCGGCCGATGGACGGGCCCGCCCGCCCCGCGCCGGGGGAGGCCGAGCTCAGCGAGAGGTCAGGAGTAGCGGATCACCTCGTCGGTGCCGAACCAGTCGAACCGGCCCGTGCCGTGGTTGAGGATGATGCTGCGGGTTTGGGTCCACTGGTGGTAGGCCTCCCTGCCGTTCTCCCGGCCCAGCCCGCTCGCGCCCCGGCCGCCCCAGGGCGAGGCCGGGTCGAGCCGGTGGTGGTCGTTGACCCACACGGTGCCGACGTTGAGCCGGTTGACCACCCGCAGCGCGCGGCCCACGTCCCGGGTCCACACGCTCGCGGCGAGGCCGTACGGCGAGTCGTTGGCGAGCTCGATCGCGTGCGCCTCGTCGTCGAACGGCTTGACCAGGGTGACCGGGCCGAAGATCTCCTCCCGCCAGGCGATGCCGGTGGTCTCCACGTCGGCGAGCACGGTCGGCAGGTAGAAGTAGCCGTTCCCGAGCGCCGGGTCGTCGGGCGTGCCGCCGCCGCACAGCACGGTCGCCCCCTCGGCCCTGGCCTTCTCCACCAGCGTCACCACCCGCTCCAGCTGCCGGGCCGAGGCGACCGGGCCGACCTGGGTGCGCTGGTCGAGCGGGTCGCCGAGCCGCAGCGTCCGCACCCGGGAGACGAGCCGGTCGACGAACTCGTCGTACACCCCGCGCTGGACGAGCAGCCGCGCGCCCTGCACGCAGGTCTGCCCGGCGGCGATGTACGCGGCGAACATCGCCCCGGCCACCGCCTGGTCCAGGTCGGCGTCGTCGAACACCACCACGGGCGCCTTGCCGCCCAGCTCGGCGCTGAGCGGGATGAGCCGGTCCGCGATCGCGCGGGCCACCGCCCGGCCGGTGGGCGTGCCGCCGGTGACGTCCACCTTGGCGATCAGGGGGTGCTGCACGAGCGCGGCGCCCGCCACCGGGCCCTGGCCCGGCACCACGTTGAGCACGCCGGGCGGCAGGCCCGCCTCGTGCAGCAGCCGGGCGAGGATGTGCGGGGTGATCGGCGCCACCTCGGAGGTCTTGAGCACCACCGAGTTCCCCGCCGCGAGCGCGGCGGCGAGCTTCTTCAGCGCCACGTGCAGCGGGTGGTTCCACGGGGTGATCAGCGCGCCGACGCCGAGCGGCACCCGCTGCACCACGTTCATGTGGTCGGTGTCGACGTCGGGCAGCGTGCCCTCCTCGGTCTGCGCGAGCGCGCCGAAGTACTCCAGCCACTCCGGCTGGCGGCGGAGCTGGGCGGTCATCTCGCGGATCGGGCGGCCGGTCTGCCGGCACTCGATCGGGATCAGCTCCGGCAGCGCGTCGGCGAGCAGCCCGGCGGCGCGCTGCAGCACCCGCGCCCGGTCCCGGCCGCGCAGCCGCGACCAGCGGCCGTCGGTGAACGCGGCGTGCGCGGACCGGACCGCGTCGTCCACGTCGGCCGGCTGGGCGTCGGCGACCTGGCAGATCACCGAGCGGTCGTAGGGGTTCTCCACGTCGAAGGTCGCACCGCCCTGCGCGGGGCGTTCCGCGCCGTCGACGAGCACGCCGTACGGCGGGGCGGTGACCGTGCTCTCGGTCATGGATCTCCTTCCGGGAAGGTCGGCTACGCGGGGATCAGGTGGTGCCGGCCGGCGGGACGAGCCCGGGAGCGGAGCCGCGCGCGGGTTCCGGGGACGGGGCGCCGGCCTCCTCCTCGTAGAGGAAGCGGCCGCGGCTTTCCGGGCTGAGCAGGACGCCGATGAAGGCGATGACCGTGGCGCTGGAGACGGCCACCACCGCCAGGCCGGTGTTGCCGCCGAAGTGGACGGTGGCGATGGTCCCGGCCACCAGCGGCCCCGGGACGGTGAGGAACCGGCCCGCGGAGTTGGTGACGGCGATCGCGGTCGCGCGCACCGCCGGCCCGAACAGCTCGGGGAAGTACACGCTCGGGCCGGCCAGCACGCCGAGCACGCCGAACCCGACCAGCGGCAGCAGCCACAGGTAGGTGGTGTAGGAGTGCTCGAACGGGTACAGCACGCCCAGGCCGATCGCGGAGCAGAGGAAGCTCACCAGGAACGCGCCGCGCCGGCCGATCCAGTCGGCGATGAACCCCCAGCTCGCGTACCCGGCCACGCCGCCCAGGTTGAGCAGCGCGGTGGCGAGCGCCACCCGGCCGACCGCGTCGGTGCCGGTGACGCCCTCGCGGGCGAGGACACCCCGGATGATGTCGGGGGTCCAGGTGGTGACCGACCAGAACGCCAGCAGCACGCCCGTGAAGATCATCGAGCAGACGATGGTGCGGGACAGCAGTGGCGGGGTGAGCACCCGGGCGAGCACGAACCGGTCCTCGGCGGTGCGGATGCCGGCCGCCTTGCGGGCCTTGCGCCGCTCGGCGATCTCCACCATCGCCTGCGGCTCGTGCAGCACCCGCCGCACGAAGATCCCGACGAACGCGGGCAGGATGGCCGCGGCGATCGTGACGCGCCAGCCGTACCCGCCGAGCAGGCCGTAGGTGAGCGAGGCGAGGAAGAACCCGGCGGCGAAGCCGGACATCATCACGCTGATCGCCTTGCCGCGGTACCTTCCGCTCCACGTCTCGGCGATCAGCGCCGCGCCCACCGGGACCTCCACTCCGGAGCCGAGGCCGGCGAGGAAACGCAGCGTCGCGAGCTGCCAGTACTCCTGGACCAGGGCGGTGGCGGCGGTGCAGACCGCGTAGAGGAGGATGCAGACGCTCAGCACCCGCACCCGGCCGTGGTAGTCGGCGAGCGTGCCGAAGATGATCGCGCCGATCGCCCAGCCGGCGAGGAACAGGCTGATGGCGAGCCCGGCGTGCACGCCGATCGCGGTGGGGGTGGCGGCCGGGCCGAGCAGCTCGGTGACGGCCGGGCCGACGATGAGCGCGTACAGGCTGGCGTCGTAGCCCTCCAGGCCCCACCCGAGGGTGGTGCCGATGAGCACGAGCCACTGGTAGCGGGTGATGGAGCGCAGGCCTGCGCCGTGGGGGGTGCCGGTCGCCATGACGCTCACCCGACCGTGACGGAGGCGGACAGCCGGACGGTCGCGGTGCGGGCGTGCGCGACCATGCCCTCGGCGAGCGACTCGGTCGCGCAGTGCTCGGCGAGCTCGCGGGAGGCGGCCGGGGTGGCGTACTGGTAGGTGACGGTCTTGAGGTACTTGCCGACCCACTGGCCGCCGGTGAACCGGGCGGCGCGCAGGGTGGGCAGCACGTGGTTGGGGCCGGCCACCTTGTCGCCGTAGGCCACGGTGGTCTCCGGGCCGACGAACAGCGAGCCGTAGTTGCGCAGCAGGTGGATCATCCGCTGCGGCTCGCGCACGTGCACCTCGACGTGCTCCAGCGCGTAGTCGTCGCACACCGCGATCAGCTCGTCCTCGTCGGCCACGACGATCACCTCGCCGCCGTACTCCCACGCGGCGCGGGCCACCTCCTCGGTGGACACCGCGCGCAGGTGCTCGTCGAGCTGCGCGAGCACGTCCCGGGCGAGCCGCTCGGAGGTGGTGATGAGCACGCCGCGGGAGCGCGGGTCGTGCTCGAGCTGGCCGACCAGGTCGCAGGCGACGAGGAACGGGTCGGCGGTGTCGTCGGCGATGATCCCGATCTCGGTGGGCCCGGCGAGCAGGTCGATGCCGACCCGGCCGAACACCTGCCGCTTGGCCTCCACGACGTACGCGTTGCCGGGGCCGACCACCATGTCGACCGGCTCCAGGCCCGGCAGCACGCCGAAGGCCATCGCGGCGATGGCCTGCACGCCGCCGATCGCGTACACCGCGTCCGCGCCGGCGAGGTGCGCGGCGTACAGCACGGCCGGGTGGACCCGCCCGTCCTTGGGCGGGGTGCACACCACGACGCGGTCCACGCCCGCCACCCGGGCGGGCACCACGTTCATGTAGGTGGAGGCGATCAGCGTGTACCGGCCGCCGGGCACGTACGCGCCCACCGACTCCACCGGGACGTGGCGGTGGCCCAGGGTGAGGCCGGGCAGCGTCTCCACCTCCAGGTCGAGCAGGGTACGGCGCTGGTGCTCGGCGAAGCCGCGCACCTGCTCCACCGCGAAGTGGAGCGATCGCTTGAGCTTCTCATCGAGTTCGTTCCCGGCCGAGCGGACGACCGAGTCGGGGACGCGGAAATCGTCGGGATCCCAGCCGTCGAAACGCCGGGAATACTCGCGGACCGCCGCTTCCCCGCGCCGCTCGATATCGGCGAGGATTTCACGGACGCGGGAACTGATCTCGGAGAGGTTCTCCGCCCGCCCCGGTGCGGGTTCCTTGAGACGGTACATGGTGTCTCCTGGCGATTATCGGGATTTTCCTGCCGAGGCGATCAGGCATTCCTGTCGATATCTCAGAGATCGATGGCGTTGCCGGGTGTCAGGGAAGGATGGCGACGGCGCGGGTGGGGCCGCCGTGGCCGCCGCGGATCTTCAGCGGGAAGCCGACGAAGGTGAAGCGCCTGCCGACCAGGAGGTGGAGGTTGGTGAGGTTCTCGTAGTGGGTGATGTGGTGGGCCCGGCACATCATGTGGCACGGGTAGGTCTTGCTCGCCGGGTTGTCGGGCGTGGGGCTGTCCACGCCGAACGTCTTGACCCGGCGGTCCACGATCCACTTGCTGCCGGACTCGCCAAGGCCCGGGAAGTCGGTCAGGTAGCGGCGCTCGCCCGCGTACCGGCGGTGCGTGCCGGTGTACAGCAGCAGGATGTCCCCGGGCCGCACCGGCTCGCCGCCCGCGGCCTCGGCGGCGTCCAGGTGCTCGGCGGTGATGTCGGTGCGCGGCGGGACGTGCGACACGTCGAGGCAGACGGCCGGGCCGTAGAACAGGTCGAGCGGCATCCGGTCGATGGTGAGCGCCTCGGGGTCGGGGTCGAGGTGGGAGAACGAGTCCACGTGCGTGGGCCCGTTGTCGTTGATCATCACGCCCTTGGTCTGGAACGAGAACCCGCCGACGAACCGCTCGGCGGTCTCCTCGTGGGTGGCGTGGTCGAACACCACGGTCTTGAGGTGGCCCGGGTAGACCTGCATCCCCTCGTAGATCTCCTGGGACAGGTCGACAAGCTGGGGCATGAGGGGACCTCCTAGTACATGACGAGCCCGGCGGAGACGTTGACGTCCTCTCCCGTGATCGCCGCCGCCCCGTCCCCGGCGAGGAACGCCACCGCGGCGGCCACGTCGGCCGGCCGGACCAGCCGGCCGAGCGGCGTGCCGTCGAGCATCTCGGCGCGGGCCCGCTCGGCGGTGATGCCGCGCGCCGCCGCCTGGGCGGCGAACACCCGCTCGATGCGCTCGCCCTCCACCGGGCCGGGGGAGACGAGGTTGACGCGCACGCCGTACGGCCCGGCCTCGACCGCGAGCGTGCGGACCAGCCCGATCAGCGCGGTCTTGCTCGCCGCGTAGGACGTGCGGCCCCACAGCGGGCGCTTGCCGGTCATCGAGCCGACGAACACGATCGAGCCGGACCGGCGGGCGATCATGTGGGGCAGCACCGCGCGGGCGCACAGCGCGGCGCCGATCAGGTTGGTCTCGATCGCCTGCCGCCACCGCTCCGGCGGCGTCTCCCACAGCGGGGCGGTGGGCCCGGCGATGCCGGAGTTGGCGACCAGCACGTCGATCCGCCCGTACGCGCGGAGCGTGCGGCCGACCGCCTCGCCGATCGCCTCCGGGTCGCGCACGTCGCACACGGCGGCCAGCACCCGCCGCCCCGAGGGGTCGAGCGCCGCGGCGGCGTCCTTCAGCGCGGCGGCGTCCCGGCCGAGGATGGCCACCCGGTCGCCGGCGGCGAGCAGCGCCCGGGCGATCTCCAGGCCGATGCCCCGGGCGCCGCCGGTCACCACGGCGACGTGGTCGTCGCGGGCATGCGAAGCAGCGTCCACGACACGCTCCTCGATCGCAGAAACAGGCGTCTGAGCTGCGGCTTCATCTGCGTGTAACCGCGTTGTGTCGGCCACGATAACCCGGGGGACGCGGGCGCATCTTCCGCGGAAACGAGGAATTCCGTCGCTGGTTTTCCACGGATTCAAGTAACGTCGAGGACATGGCGGCATCGGGCGGAGTGGGGTTGCTGATCGAGGAGCTCGGCGAGCAGGTCCGGGTGGCGGCGCCCCCGCCCGACCCCGGGGGCCGGGTCAGCACCGTGCTCGCCTGGGAGCCGGGCGCCGCGGGCCGGCTCGTGCCCGGCGCCCTCGTGCTCGGCATCAACCTCACCGGCGAGGCCGGGATCCGGGAGCTGCTGGCCCGGGCGGGCGAGGCGGGCTGCGCCGCCGTGCTGCTGCGCGACCCGGGCGGCGACGCCGCGGCGTACCTCGCGGAGGCGGCGCAGGACGCGCAGGTCGGCCTGCTGCTGCTCGGCCCCGCCGTGCCGTGGACGCTGGTGCTGCGGCTCGCCGACGACGTGGTCCGCGGCCGGCCGGCGGACGCCGAGGGCGGCGAGGTGCCGCTCGGCGACCTGTTCGCGCTCGCCGACGCGATCGCCGCCATGGTCGGCGGCCCGGCCACGCTGGAGGACGCCGACTTCCGGGTGCTGGCGTACTCGCGGTTCGTCGGCCACATGGACCCCGGCCGCGCCCGGGCCATCCTCGGCCGCCGCATGCCCGCCGAGTGGGCCGAGTACCTGCAGCGCATCGGCGCCCTGGAACGGCTGCGCACCACCGGCGAGGTGGTGGAGGTCACCGGCGGCCCGCACAACGCCAACCGGCGCCTCATCGTGTCGGTGCGGGACGGCACGCAGGTGCTCGGCGTCATCTGGATCGCCGAGGTGGACCGGCCGCTGCCGGACACCGCGGCCGACGCGCTCCGCCAGGCCGCCGAGCTCGCCGTACCGCACTACCGGCAGCACCTGGAGATGCTCACCGCCCGGCGGCGCCGCCGCCACGAGCTGGTCCGCGCCATCCTCGACGGGCAGGGGCCGGTACGGCGGTACGCCGACGAGCTCGACCTGCCGCGGGGCGGCCGGCTCGCCGTGCTGGCGTTCACCGTGGCCACGCCGGCGGACCTGCCCGCGGGCACCTGGGAGCGCATCGCCGACCACGTCGCCCTCACCGCCGAGGCGTGGCGGTGGACCGCGGTGGTGACCCGCATCGGCCGCACCGTGTTCGTCATCGCGCACCTGCCGCGCGCCTCCGACCCGGAGGCGGTGGTCCGGCTCGGCCGCGACATCGTGGCCCACGCGCCCGCGGTCACCGGGCAGCGGCTGTACGGCGCGGCGAGCACCCCGTGCACCGGCGTGCAGTCGGTGGCCGCCCGCCGCGCCGAGGCCGAGCTGGCGCTGGCGGTCTGCGGGGACCGCGGCGGGTTCGTGCGCTTCGACGAGGTCCGCGCCCAGGTGATCCTGCACGAGGTCACCGCGCTGCTGCGGGACCGCGCCGAGCTGCGGCTGCCCGCCCTGGAGCGGCTGCACGCCGAGGACGAGCGCCGCGGCACCCTGGTCCCCACGCTCCGCGCCTACCTGGAGTGCGGGGGGAACGTCGCGGAGGCGGCGGCCCGCCTCGGCGTGCACCCCACGACGCTGCGGTACCGCCTCGACCGCATCCGCTCCCTCACCGGCCTGGAGCCGGACGATCCCGACACCCGGCTCGCCTGCGCGCTGCTGCTCCGGCTCGCGCCCGAGGGCGCTTCCCACGCGCGCACCGCCGCCGACCGCCGGGGCGGGCCGGTCAGCGCCGGGCGCCGATCCCCGTGAACGCGCGGCCGTTCGCCTCCAGCACGGCCGGGTCGAGCCCGTTGCCGGTCGCGAACCGCACCGGCTCCCGGTCCGCCATGTCGAACGGGTAGTCGCTGCCGCACACCAGCCGGGCCGGGTGGGCCTTGGCGACGAGCAGCCGCAGCGCCTCCGCGTCGTGGGTCAGCGTGTCCACGTAGAGGGACCGGAACCCCTCCGACGGCGGCCGCGCGGCCCGGGCGCGCACGTCGGGCCGCGCCCGCCAGCCGTGGTCCCACCGGCCGAGCAGCGCCGGGGCGCAGCCGCCGCCGTGCACGAAGCAGATGCGCAGGTCGGGCAGCTCGTCGACGACGCCGCCGAGCACCACCGACGCGATCGCGGTCGCGGTCTCGACCGGGTTGCCGAGCAGGTTCGGCAGGTAGTAGCCGGACCACTCGGGCCGGGGGAGCTGCATGGGGTGCACCAGCACGGCGAGGTCGAACTCGACCGCCCCGTGCAGCAGGTCCCGCGGGACCCCGCCGTCGTAGGAGCGGCCGCCGATCACCGGCGGTACGGCGAAGCCGACGATGCCGTCGAGCGCGGCGAGCTCCCGCATGCCGGCCCGCGCGGCCTCGGCGTCGTCGAGCCGCACCAGGCCGAGGCCGAGGAACCGCCCGCCGCCGTCCTTGACGACCCGGGCCAGTCCCTCGTTGTACGCGCGGATGTAGTCGTCCGCCTCGGCGCCCCCGCCGACCGGGAACGCGAACGGCGGCGGCGACAGCACCCGCACCGCGATCCCGGCCCGGTCGCTGTCCGCCGTGATCTCCGCCGGGTCGCTCAGCGAGCCGGGCGTGATCGAGAGCGGCAGGTCGCCGAGGTGGAGCCGCCCGTCCCGCGCGCGCATCGGCGGCAGCGGCGAGCCCGGCGGCAGGCCGTACAGCTCCTCCGGCAGCCAGTGCGCGTGCACGTCGATGACGCCGGGCGCCACGGGGACCGCGTTCCGGCTGCGCCCCGCGGTCACCCGCGCTCACCCGCCCGCACGCCGCGGGGGCCTGCCGATGTGCCGGGCCGTCCGGCTGCCGCGGTGCTCGTCATGGACGTTCTCCTCTCTGTGTCCGGCCGGTCGGCGCGCGCGGCATGCGGGCGCGCGGCTGACCGGGCAGGGGGAAACGCGCCGCCGTTTGCGTGCCGGGCGGCCGCGAGGTGGACGTGCTCGTGACCGTGTGGGCCGTTTCGCCCGCTCGAACCTTAGGGTCGGATAGAGTACCCGGAAATCAATATTCATGTACAGATGTAATGGGATCAGTCCGATACTTCCCCAGGGTTCGATCAATGCATCTGGATATGCCGCCGGGCCGTACCGCAGGGCGGCGGGGAAAACGACAGCCCGCCCGGGCGGCGATACGCGCGGAATTCGCCGGTTCCGCCGGTATGTGATGAGCGGCCGCCGGTTCCGCGAAAGCGCGCGGGAATCACCCGGCGCGGGGATCGCGGCGATCTCCGGTACGGCGCGCGGGTGCGGCGGCCGCGTACACGGTGACCGCGGACGGGGCGGCCCGCGCCGCGCCGGGGACGCCGGCCCGTTCCGGCCGGCCCGGCCGCGCGGTACGGGCGGCGCGGCGGGCCGAGGGCACGGCGCACGGTTGCGGCGGAACCGGACGCCTGGTGCGATGCTGGGCGGAAGCACCCCCCGAAGCGAAGGACGTGTCGCGATGACCGCCGCCGAACGTGAGATCACCGCACCGGTCGACCTGTGCCTGCCGAACGGGCGCCTCAACCCGGCCGCCGTCGGCTGGACCCGCCGTCCGCTGCACCGCGCCAACCTGCGCGGCTGGGGCCGCCGCAAGCGCTGGGAGTACTGGGGCATCGTGACGCCGGGCCACATCGTCGGGCTGGTCGCCTCGTCGCTCGACTACGCCGGCGTGTACGGGGTGTACGTGCTCGACCGGGCCACCGGAGAGGAGATCGCGAAGGACGCGGTGGTGCCGTTCGCCCGCGGGGCCGTCTTCCCCGAGCGCTGCGGGGTGGGGGAGGCCCGGGTCCGCGGCGGCGGGCTGGCGATCGAGATCGCCCAGGACCCCGGCGGTAGCTCGATCCGGGCGAGCGCCCCGGGCGTGGCGGTGGACGTGCGGGTGCCGCTGCCGGACGGCCACGAGTCGCTCGGCGTGGTCGTGCCGTGGGGGCCGAACCGGTTCCAGTACACGGTCAAGGACCTGGGCCGCCCGGTGCACGGGACGCTCCGGCTGGGCGAGAAGGAGATCGCCGGCGACGCGGAGTCCGCGTTCGCCGTGCTCGACCACGGCCGCGGCAAGTGGCCGTACTCGGCGGTCTGGAACTGGGCGGCGGGGTGCGCCCCGGGCCGCGCGATCCAGCTCGGCGGCAAGTGGACCGACGGCACCGGCGTCACCGAGAACGCCCTGTTCCTCGACGGCCGGCTGCACAAGATCGGCGACGAGCTGGAGTGGTCGTACGACCGCGCCGACTGGCTGCGGCCGTGGCGCATCACCGGAGCGCGGGTCGAGGTGGAGTTCCACCCGTTCCACGAGCGCAGGGCCCGCACCGAGCTCGGCGTCGTGGGCAGCGAGACCCACCAGTGCTTCGGCCGCTTCACCGGCCGGGCGCGCGCCGACGACGGCACCTGGGTGGACCTCGACGGCCTGGTCGGCTGGGCGGAGGAGGCCCGCAACCGCTGGTAGCCGCGGCCGCCGCGCGGTACGGCGCGCCGCCACCGGCCTTCGTCATCGGCGGGACCGCCCGCCGGTGCGGCCCGGCCGGGAACCGGTCGGCGTCAGCGGTAGCGGCGGGTGAGGGCGAGGTAGCCGAGGCCGAGCACGGCCACGCCGGAGCAGGCCGCCAGGGCGGTCGGCACGCTGCTCTCCAGCACGAACCCGCCGAACCCGGTGCCGAGCGCGATACCGAGGTACAGCGCCGAGGAGTTCAGCCCGATCACCACCGTCGCCTCCTGCGGCACCGCCGAGATCAGCCGGACCTGCTGGGCGGTGGTCTGCGACCAGCCGGACACCCCCCAGAACACCATCAGCAGCGCGGTCAGCGGCAGCCAGTGCACCCCGGTGCCGGCCACCACGGCGGCCGCCCCCATCGTCACCGCGATCGTGGTGAACGCGACGGCCAGCACCCGGATCGGGCCGTACCGGTCGACCGCCGCCCCGGAGACCAGGTTGCCGAGCACCGCGCCGGTGCCGTACAGGGCGAGCAGCCACATCTCGGCGTCGGCGTCGGCGCCGAGCGCGTGCATCACCGGGATCGCGTAGGGGTAGAGCCCGTAGCCCGCGGTGAGGGCGAGCACCGTCAGCGGCAGCACCGCCAGCACGCCGGGGTGGCGCAGCGCCCGCAGCCGCCGGGCCAGCGGGACGCGCGGCTGGCCGGGCAGCCGCGGCATCACCGCGAACACCGCGATCGCGCACACCGCGACGAGCGTGGCGACCAGCGCGATCGCGGTGCGCCAGTCGAGGAGCCGGTCGGCGAGGTTGCCCAGCGGTACGCCGAGGGCCGTCGCGACGGTCAGCCCGCCGATCACCACGGCGAACGCGCGGCCGCGCTGGGCGGGCGGCACCAGGTCGGCGGCGACCGCGGCCGCCCCAGGGGTGTAGGTGGCGGCGCCGACCGAGGCCACCACGCGCGCCGCCATCAGCGTCGCATAGTTTGGGGCGAGCGCCGCGATCGTGTCGGCCACGGCGAGCAGCAGCAGCGAGCTCACCAGCAGGGCGCGGCGCGGGATCCGGGCGGTGACGGTGGCGAGCACCGGCGCGAGCAGCGCGTAGGAGATCGCGAAGACGGCGGTGACCTGCCCGGCCGCGGCGTGCGACACCTGCAGGGTGTCCGCCACCGACGGCAGGAACCCGGCCATGGCGGTGGCGTCGGTCCCGACTGCGAAGGTTCCCAGCGCCAGGATGAGGGTGGAGCCGATCCCGCGTCGCGCGGTCCCGGCGGCGTGCTTCTGTGCGTCCTCCTGCGACGTGCTGGGAAGCGTCGTCAAGGTGCCCTTCCCCTTCTCGACCCGCCCGTGCGGCCGCGAGGCGGACGGGACGCTCGTCCGGTCCGGCCGCCCCTTCGGCCCGGCGGGTACGGCGTGCAACGGTCGCCCCGTCAGGAGGCGGAGCACACGCTCGAATTCTCGAGCGTGATTCTGGACAGGTTCCCTTATATCAACAGACCGCCCGGACGGCTCACACCAGGGTCACGGGTGCCGGGGTGCTCGCCGCGGATCCGGCCGGTGCCCCGACCGCGTGCGGGAGCCCGGCCGAGGGACGGGCCGCTCGTCCGACGCCCGGTGACGGGTGGCCCCGGCGCGCAGGGGGTGCAGGCGATCGGCGGATCGAGCGCCGCGTCCGTCGCCGGGCCGCGGCGCCTGCGGCCCTCGCCTCGCCGGGCGCGTGGGCGCGGCGGCGGTGCGCTGGGGCACCGGCCCGCGTCCCGGCGGGCGGCGCGTGGCCTGGCGCGGCGTTCCGGCCGCCCGCCGTACGCCGGTGCCCGCGGATCACGGCCGCCGGGCCGATCGGCGTGAGACAACTCACTTCGGTGCGCGGACGGTCACTTCGGTGCGCGGACGGTTGTTGACTCGATGCAGGATGCATTTTATTTTTGGGGCACTTCAGAGGGACGCTTACCTTTTGTCCACCTGAGAGCGCGAGGTGACGCGTATGGCGTTCGACGGTGTGACCACCGCAGTACCGGGACACGCGACGACCGGTGGCGGAGTGCCGCGGGCGGGCGTCCGGAACGCCGAAACGCCACGCGCCCTCGCCGCCCACGCGCCATGACACGAGCCCGGGACGAGGGAACCCGGCTCACCCGGTGACGACGCCCGCGAGCGGCGCCGGCATCCTCCCCACCCGATCCGCCACCACGGCCTTCCGTTTCGTCTTCAGGTCGGCGACCGGACCCGGCCGAGGCGCCCGGATACGTATCGCCCATAAATATCGCCCAGCCATATCGCCATACCGCCATCGGTGACGACGCTCCCGCGTTCGTCACCGGCGGCCGAGCACGCGTTCGCGCGCCGTCTTTTCATCGCAGGCAGGTCCATCCGACAGGTCCATATCGTCCATCGCATCCCCCGTACCGGGCGGCCCCGGCCGGCCGCCGCGGCCGAGCCGTACCGCCCCGGCCCGTGAGGCGATGACGCACGCCCCGCATCCCGGCCGCCGTGCCCCGCGGGCACGGCCGTGATCGCGCATATCCGTCCCCGCCGCGTCTCGCACCACCAGGAGGGCCCATGTCCGTCTCCACCACCGGCCGCACCGACCCGCGCACCCCGCCCGCCGAGGCCGACGTCGTCGTGGTCGGCGCCGGGTTCTCCGGCATGTACCTGCTGCACCGGCTCCGGGGGATGAACCTGTCCACGATCGTGTTCGAGGCCGCCGACGACGTGGGCGGCACCTGGTACTGGAACCGCTACCCGGGCGCCCGCGTCGACGTGGAGAGCCTCGCCTACTCGTACTCGTTCTCCGCAAAGCTGGAGCAGGAGTACGAGTGGGAGGAGCGGTACCCGACCCAGCCGGAGATCCTCCGGTACGCCCGGCACGTCGCCGACCGCTTCGACCTGCGCCGCGACATCCATTTCCGCACCCGGGTCACCGCCGCCGCGTTCGACGAAAAGACCGCCACCTGGACGGTGCGCACCGACCACGGGGACGCCGTCACCGCCCGCTTCCTCGTCATGGCCACCGGCTGCCTGTCCGCCGCCAAGCTGCCGGAGATCCCCGGGCTGGGCCGCTTCCGCGGCGCCTCCTACCACACCGCGCACTGGCCGCACGAGGACGTCGACTTCACCGGGCTGCGCGTCGGCGTCATCGGCACCGGGTCCTCCGGCGTACAGGCGATCCCCGTCATCGCCGAGCAGGCCGCCGAGCTCGTCGTCTTCCAGCGCACCCCCGCCTACAGCTTCCCCGCCCGCAACCGGCGGCTGCGCCCCGACGAGGTCGCCAGGATGAAGGCGAACTACCGGGCGTTCCGCCAGGCCCAGCGGGAGTCCGCGTTCGGCCTGCCCACGCCGCTCCCCGCCAAGTCCGCCCTGGAGGTCTCCGATGAGGAGCGCAACGCCACCTACGAGAAGGCGTGGCAGGAGGGCAGCCTGGTCGCGATCCTCACCGCGTACAACGACCTGCTCACCAGCAAGGAGGCGAACGACACCGCCAAGCGGTTCGTGCACGGCAAGATCCGGCAGATCGTCAAGGACCCGCAGACCGCGGAGGACCTGTGCCCCGACTACCCGGTCGGCACCAAGCGGCCCTGCCTCGACACCGGCTACTACGAGACCTTCAACCGCGAGAACGTGCGGCTGGTCAACCTGCGGCGCACCCCCATCGTCGAGGTCACCGAGCGGGGCATCCGCACCACCGACCGCGAGTACGAGTTCGACGCGATCGTGTACGCGACCGGCTTCGACGCGATGACCGGCGCGCTCACCGCGATCGACATCCGCGGCCGCGGCCGCCTGACGATCAAGGAGGCGTGGCACGCCGGGCCGCGCACCTACCTCGGCATCGCCACCGCCGGCTTCCCCAACATGTTCCTCATCACCGGCCCGGGCAGCCCGTCCGTGCTCTCCAACATGATCGTCTCGATCGAGCAGCACGTCGACTGGGTGGCCGACGCGATCGCCCACCTCGAGCGCAACGGCCTGCGCACCATGGAGGCCACCGTCGAGGCCCAGGACGCCTGGGTCGACCACGTCAACCAGGTCGCCGCGGCCACCCTCTACCCGACGGCGAACTCCTGGTACCTGGGCGCGAACGTGCCCGGCAAGCCGCGGGTGTTCATGCCGTACGCCGGGGGCGTCGGCGCCTACCGGCGAAAGTGCGACGAGGTCGCGGCCCGCGGCTACGAGGGCTTCACGCTCTCCGCCTGACCGCTCCCGCGCCGGCCCGGGCACCCGGGCGCGGGCCGGCGCCTCTCTTCGCCCACCGTCCCCATCCCCAACCCCTCGTCCATCACCCAGTGGAGGGTCCATGTCCCGTCGTGATCTGATCGACCCGGAGAGCCGCGTCCCGCTCGACGCCCTGCTCGAGGCGATGCCCGGCGGCTTCAACGCGATCCCCGACATCGTGCGGCGCCGCGAGGCCGTGGCGAACATGCTCGCCGGCCTGGAGGTGCCGGAGAACCCCAACGTCGCCAAGGAGGACCGCACCGTCCCCGGCCCGGCCGGGGCGCCCGACATCCGGGTGCGGATCTACCGGCCGGTCAACGCGTCCGGCACGCTGCCCGGCGTCTACTTCATCCACGGCGGCGGCATGATCCTCGGCAGCGTCGAGGGCGAGGACCCCACCGCGACCATGCTCTGCGACCGGATCGGCGCGGTCGTCGTCTCCGTCGAGTACCGTCTCGCCCCGGAGAACCCGTACCCCGCCCAGGCGGAGGACTGCTACGCGGGCCTGGCCTGGATGGCGAAGCACGCCGGCGAGCTCGGCTTCGACCCGGACCGCCTGGCGATCTACGGGGCCAGCGCGGGCGGCGGGCTCACCATCGCCACCGCGCTGCTCGCCCGGGACCGCGGCGGCCCGCCGCTCCGGTTCATCATGCCGATCTACCCGATGATCGACGACCGGAACGAGACGCCGTCCAGCCACGAGATCACCGACGTCGGCATCTGGGACCGCGCGGCCAACATCGAGGCGTGGAACTGGTACCTCGGCGGCAAGGAGCCCGACGGGTACGCCGCGCCCGCCCGGTGCGAGGACCTGAGCGGCCTGCCGCCGGCCTTCATCGACGTCGGAACCGTCGACCTGTTCCGCGACGAGGACATCGCGTTCGCGCAGCGGCTCATGCAGGCCGGCGTGCCGGTCGAGCTGCACGTCCACCCCGGCGCCTACCACGCCTCTGAGACGTTCGCGCCCGACGCGGCGCTGTCCAAGCGGATTTGGGCGCTGCGCCTCGACGCGCTCAAGCGGGCGCTCGCCTGACCGGCCGGCGGCTCCGGCGCCGCGGGCGGCACGGGGCTCACCTCGCCCGCGGCGCCGCGCCGGCCGTACGGCCCGGCCGGGCATGCGGGCCGCCGTACGCATGACCGGCCTCGGCGATCCGGCGGCCCGCCGTCCCGCGGCACCGGCTCGGCATCGGCGGCCACGCCGTCCGTGATCGCCGATCGTGCGAACCACGGGTCATCCGGACTCGTCCGACGGCAGGATGACGGCGTGACCAGACCACGGCCGGGTGCCGGCCGGCGATCGAAATGGCGGTGACGGTCTCGTGATGAGCGAGCACACGGGGGACGCCTTCGCGCCGCCCCCGACGCGCAAGGAGGCGGTCCTGCGCCGGCTCCGCGACGAGATCATCAGCGGCCGGCTCAAGCCCGGCGCGGTGATCAAGGACGCGGAGATCGCGGCCCGGCTCGGGGTGAGCATCACGCCCGTGCGCGAGGCGATCGCCCAGCTCGCCGCCGAGGGCCTCATCGACATCTCGCCGAACCGCACCCGCCAGGTCACCAAGGTGACCCAGAAGAGCGCCCTGGAACTCGTCGACGTGATGATGGTGCTCGCCTGCGCCGGCTTCGAGTGGGGCGTCGACAACCTCACCGAGCACCACCTCGCCACGCTCCGCCGCAAGCTCGACGAGTTCGCCGAGCACCTGCGCCGCGGCGACACCACGGCCGCCGGTGCCGCGGGGGCCGACTTCAGCACCGTGGTCATCATGGCGAGCGGCAACCGCGAGCTGCAGACCCACGTCGACCTCGTGGTCACCCGCACGCTGCGGCTCCTCGCCCTCACCCCCGAGAGCGAGGTCTGGAACGTCTGGCTCAACGGCTACCGCGAGACCCTGGAACTCCTGGAGCGCGGCGACCGCTCCGGCGCCGTCGAGCGCTACCGCCGGATCTACCGCGACTACCGCACACTGCTGGAGACCCTGCTCTTCCGCGACGAGGCCTGACCTCGGCAGACGGGCACGGCCACCGGGTGGCCCGCGGCCGCGGTCGTGACCCCGAGCGGCAATGTCACCTGCGGCGGCGGACCAGGCGCGCCGTCGCCGCCGAGCACACCCCGGCCGGCCGGTGGACCGTGAACGAGCGGTCGGCACGCGCCCGTTCTTTGGCGGTTGCCGCGGTTCTCCCGTAACGGAGCCGTCCGCGATACCGCGGGAGGGATGCCCGGCGCGTTCACGTCATCGGACGCCGTGCCGTACGCGCCGGAAGCGGCCAGACGCCTCACCACCAGGAGGAGGGGACGCCGTGCCGTACGCGCCGGAAGCGGCCAGACGCCTCACCACCAGGAGGAGGGGACGCCGTGCCGTACGCGCCGGAAGCGGCCGTTCACGCCACCGGCCCGCGGCGGGGCCCGCGCCGCAGGGCCGCGTGACGGGTCGCCCGAAGCGCACCGGGGGACCGGGCGCCCACCCATCCAACGTCACCCGCTCCAGGTATGCCCGGCCCGCCGCGTGATCGCCCGTGGCGAACCGGGGCTCGCCTCGGTCGCCCGCGACGTGATGCCGGGCGGTGCCGCCTGCCTGCGAGCGGGCGCGCCTGACGCGGCGGGGCGGTGCGACGCGGCCGGGGCCGGCGACGGTTGAGGGCCGGCCAGGTCGGGTCGGTGCGCCGGCCGACCGGCAGGGCGTGTACCAACGGCCGCGCGGCGATGGGGCTTCGGGCGTAGGCGCAGCGTGTGCCCCCTACATAGGTTCGCCCACCATATAGGTTGCATAACTACATATCTCGCTCTACGCTCTAGGTAGCGCAGCGGCGAAAGGAGCGAGCGTGATCTTCGCGGTGCTTTTCACGGGCTTGGTGATCTATCTCGCGGCGGTGAGCCCCTGGTGGGGGACCCGCTCCTACCGGAAGCTGGAGCGGGAGCGCAGCCGCCCGCTGTTCATCCGGATGATGTCCCTGTGGGTCGGCGAGCTGTGGGCGCTGGCCGCCGTGTCCCTCCTGCTCGTCGCCCTCTCCCCGGACCTCGACCTGGCACGGATCGGCCTGGCCGTCCCCGAGGATGGGGTGGTGTTCGCCGGGATGCTCATCGGGATGATCGTCGTGGCGGTCGCCTTCGGCGCCCTGGCCTTCGTCATGGAGAAGAAGAAGGGCGTCGTCGTCGGCCCCGGCCGGGAGGTGTTCTCCGCGCTGATGCCCCGTGATCGCACCGAGCGGTGGTACGCCGCCGCGCTGGCGGTCACCGCCGGGGTGTGCGAGGAGATCGTCTTCCGCGGCCTGCTCATCGCCGTGGGCGTCCACGTGCTCGGCCTGCCCCTCCCGGTCGCCGCCGGCCTGGCCCTGGCGCTGTTCGCCATCGGGCACCTCTACCAGGGGCCGCGTGGCATGATCGCGGTGACCCTGTTCGGGCTCGCGTTCACCATGCTCTACCTGCGGACCGGCAGCCTGATCCCGGTGATCCTGCTGCACGCCATGGCCGACCTCCGCGCGTTTCTCCTCAACCCGGCGACGCGCGCCGGCGACACGGCGCAGGCCGGCGCGGCGCAGGGGGTGGGCGCGGGCTCGCGATGACCGGCACACCCTGTGGCGAATGAACGGCCCGGCCCGCCGTGCTCACCGGCCTGCGGGCGGGCCGGAGAACCCGGAGCGCACCGGGCCGCAACGGCGCACGGCGAACCCGCCGCAACGAACATCGCGGCCGACCCGGCACATCGGGTCGGCCGCGATGGCGTTATGTCAGTCCGTGGAATGCGCCCGCTGGTAGGCCCGGATGACCTCCTCGGGCAGCCGGCCCCGGTCGGCGACCGTGTAGCCGTTCCGGCGGGCCCACTCGCGGATACCGGCGGCGGGCCCCGCCTTGGCGGCCGCCCTGCCCGGAGCCGACGCGGCCCCGGCGGCCCCAGCGGCCGACCGGGAGGCGACCGGTGCCGACGCGAAGCCGTCCGCCTCCTCGTCGACCGGGACGATCTCCTCGACGTCGTCGTCCTCGCCGAGACCGTCCCATCCGTCCTCGGCGGAGAGCGGTACAGCGCTCCAGGCGGCGCCCGCCTCGTTCCCGTCCGCGACCGGCACCTCGCCCGGGTGGATGCCGCGGCGCTCCAGCTCCTCCCACAGCGGCGCGAGCGCGGCGTCCGGATCGAAGTAGAACTCGCTTTCCCGGACGCGCCAGAACCGCCACCCCGCGCGCTTGAGCTCCCGCTCCCGGGCGAGATCGGCCTCGAGCCGCTCGGGCCCGTGCCAGTGATCACCGTCGCACTCGACGGCGAGCCGCCCCCGGGCGCCGCTCACCACGAGGTCGATCCGGCGCCCGTTCACCTCGAACTGCGGCATCACGTGGTAGCCGCGCTCCCGGATACGGAGGAACACCCGCTGCTCGAAGAGCGAGTCGAACGCCGGATGCGGCGTGTCGGGCGTGACGTCCTTCGGCATCGCCCCGCCGAGCGCCACGGGCGGGTTGAGCATGTAGGTGAGCAGCGACCGCCGCAGGCATGCGGGGGAGAGCAGGTCGGGGCTGACCGAGTGGAACAGCCACATCTGGTCCCTGGCGCGGGACGCGGCGACGTTGTACCGCCGCTGCCATTCGGTGCTCGTCACCGCCGGCCGCTTCTCGGCGATCACCATGGAGAGGAACACCACGTCCCGCTCGTCGCCCTGGAAGTCCGGCGGGGTGCCCACCCGCAGCCGCCGCCGCTCCCACTCCTTCGGGTCGAGCTTCTCCAGCAGCATGTTGTGGATGAGCTTGCCCTGCTCGGTGCCCTGCAGCACGACCACGCCGAACGTCTTGCCGTCGTAGGCCGGATCCCCGATGCACTTGAGGATCCGTTCGACGATCTTCTCCGCCTCGACGGGGTTGCGCAGCCGGGTGTAGGAGCCCTCGGTGTACGCCCCTTCGACGTGGACGACCTGGACCGGATCCAGCCGGTCGGCGCCGAACTGCCGCAGCGGCACGAGCGGCTCGTCGGAGTAGAACTGCCGGGACGAGAACTCGATGATCTCCGGCATGCACCGGAAGTGCTCCCGCAGCCGCAGCAGCCCGCCGAACCGGGTGCGCAGCAGGTCGAACAGGCTCGACTTCGGCGTGAAGGCGTCGCGCAGGTAGGGAGGCATGTCCGGCAGGTACGTGGCGAGCTTGTTGAAGATCGGCTCCAGCTCGCCGTGGCTCACCACCGACGGGGCGCACTGCTTGTCGTCACCGACCACGATGACCCGCGGCGCCAGCCACAGCAGGAACAGCGCGTCGATGCTCGCCTGGCTCGCCTCGTCCACGATCACCACGTCGAACGAGTCGCGGTCCGGCGGGATCGTCTCGAGCACCTGCTGGATCGGCATGATCCACGCCGGGACGGCGTCGAGCGCCTTCGACATCGCCTGCCGGGCCAGCTTCCGGTACCGCTCCGCGTACTTGCCGGTGCCCTTGCCCAGCGCGGTCATGTGCTGCTCGTACGAGCGCAGCGCCAGGGTCTGCTCGGCGGTCATCCGGCGCAGCGCGGCATCCCAGGCCTGGGCCGCGGCGAGCTCGGCGGTGATCCGCATGACGCGGGCGGTCGCCGCCTCCAGCTCGGCCTCGAGCCGCTGCTCCAGCCCGGGCTGCCGCTGCTCGTCGAAGAAGGTGTACGCCTTCGCCCACGCCCACGCCCGCTCCCACGTGGACCGGTGCCGCTTCCACTTCTCCCGGTCGGCGAGCACGTCGAGCAGGTCCGGATGGGCGGCCCGGATCCGGGCGGCGAGCTCGTCGCAGCGCCGCTGCCGGGCCAGCTCCTGGTGGGCGGTGCTGAGCGCGGTGAGGCAGAGCCGGTAGGTGACCGCGTCCCGGGTGGCGACCGCGTGGATCGCCTCCCGCAGCTCGGGCGCGGGCGTGCCGGTCTCGGCCTGCCGCTCGAGGGACTCCCGCAGCTCCTCCAGGGCCGCCGTGGCCTGCTTGGCCTCGAGCCGCAGCCGCACCGCTCGCAGCGCGGTGGCGTACGCGGTCCACTCCGGCAGGGTGCGCATCGGGACGTGCACGCCGAGCTTGGCGAGCTCCCCGGCGGTGGTCACCACGGCCTCGCGGATGCGGCGCACCACGGCGAGCCGCTGGTACGCGTCCGTGATGCTCGACGCGATCTCGTCCAGCGACAGGTCGGCGGCGAACTCCACGCCGACCGTCCGCCAGCCGCGGCGCAGCTGCTCGACGATCTGCCGCGCCTCCAGGTCGTCGATGAGGATCGACAGCAGCTCGGCGTTGTCCGGCACGATCCCGTCGACCGACACCTGCTTCAGGTACGGCTCGGCCTGCCGCTGTACGGCCGGGCGCAGCAGGCCGCGCTTGAGCCGGTTGCCCGCGGCGAAGTGGTCGCGCAGCGCCCGCATCGCCTTCAGATAGTCGCCCGTCTCGGCGGGGCCGTCGAGCCGCGGGTGCACGACGGGGCGGAAGTTGATCCGCCGGACCGCCTCCTGCAGCGCGGTGAGCCGCTCGGCGAGCCCGTCGAGCCGCTCCCACAGCGTGGTGTCCCGTCCGGCGAGCAGGTCGGCGAGGGCGCGGGCGGTCCACTCGTCCTCGCCCCGGGCGGCGTCGGCGCCGGCGAGGCCGAGCCGGTGCAGGTCGCCGTCGACGGCGCGTGCGACGTTCTCGAGCCAGGTGAGCTGCGCGGTGTCGAGCACCTCGAGCCGGGCGGAGATCTCGGTCCCCGCCTCGTCGGCGATGGACCGGGCGGCGCGCTCCTCGTCGATCAGCGTCTGTACCCGCTCGGCGGACGGCAGCGTGGCGACGTCCGGGATGTGCTGGCCCGGCCGCGCCCGGCGCTGCGGGGTCTCCTCGGCGAGCAGCTCGGCGAGCTCGTCCGCCTCGCCGATGCCGACCGGCGGCTCGGCGGGCGCGTCCGGCGGCATCGGCGTCGGCATCCACGAGCACGCCGGTTCCTCCTGCCTGAGCCGCCGGGAGATCTCCGCGAGCGTGCCCCGGTAGCCGGGGGCGATAGCGGGGTGCACGTAGGTCTCCGACTCGCGCAGCGCCCGGATCCGCTCGGAGAGCCGGGCCACCTCACGGCGGGCCTCGTCGAGCCGCTTGCGCGTGGCGGCGATCTGCTCGGCCTGCAGCGCCGGATCGTAGGTGGCGAACCTCGCCGACAGCGCCTTGACCCCGCCCTCCAGCTCCGCCGAGCCGCCCCGGCCGAGGTCGGTCATGGAGATGCACAGGTCGGCGATCTCCTTGGGCAGCTTGTCCCGCAGCACCCGCAGCGCCTGCGCCTTCTGGCTGGTGACGAGCACCCGCTTGCCCTCGGCGAGCAGCGCCGCCAGCAGGTTGGCGATGCTGTGGGTCTTGCCGGTGCCCGGCGGGCCCTGCACGACCACCCCGTTGTCCTGGGCGAGCCGGGTCATGATGAGCCGCTGCTCGGGGTTGGCGGGCAGCGGGAAGAGCGGTTCGCCCGCGGAGACGGTGGCGTCGCCGCCGCCCTCCCGCTCGCGGAGGAAGGCCATCCGCTCCTCCCGGTCCAGGGGTTCGACGAGCTGGGCGAGGCCGAGCGGCGCGTGCGCGTCCGCCCCGGTCAGCGCGTCGAGCATCGCGTCGTAGTAGCCGAGCAGCGCGCCCTGGTCACGCTTGCGCAGCACGAGCGCGGGCGCGAGCCGTACCTGGGGGGTGGTGCCCGCCCGCTGCGCGGGGGCCCACTCGTCCAGGTACGCCGCGGGCGGCTCGACACCCCGGTCGCACCAGGTCCGCAGCAGCTCGGCCCCGGAGGCGCCGAGGCAGGCGATGTCGTCCTGCCGGGCCCGCTCGCGGAGCCGGCCGGTGCGCGAGGGGGAGAACTCCGGCAGGTCCCCCAGCAGCTCCCGGTCCTGCAGGACTGGGGCGGTGTCGCCGAGGATCACGTCGACGCGCTCGGTGTCGGGATCGACCTGGACGTGGACCCGGGTGACGAGCAGGTGGTTGCGGATCCGGGTGCCGTCGGGCGTGGTCCAGGCGAGCAGGCCGGTGGCGAGCACGAGCTCCCACTCGTCGTCGGCCTGGGAGAGCCGGCCCGCGATCGTGAACAGGTCGCGATGCCACTCCCGCTGCCGGAGGCGCCTGCGCTCCCGCTCGGCCCAGGCGCGCCAGTCGTCGAGCCAGAGTTCGTACAGTTCCCGGACGTCCGGCCGGTCCTCGAGCGTCTCGTACCGCCGGTCCTCCACGTGGTTCTCGTCGATCACCCGGATGCGCTCGGGGCCGGTCGCGGCGAGCTTCGGGGCGTCCAGCCGGGGGTTTTCCACTTCCTGGGGGTCGAGCCATCCCTCGAGTTCCTCCGGGAAGGGCGGGGGCGGGACGAGACGCACGAAGTCGATGGAGAAGAGGATGCCGCCGAGCGTGGCGTCGGGCTTGACCTTGATGTCCTCGGGCAGGTCCGCGAGCCAGAGCACCTTCTCGTAGTCGGCGACGTCGCGTACGGGGGTGCGCCGCGCGGAGGCCAGGTCCCGGAGAAACTCCACCAGCCGCGTGGTGCTGCTGATCAGCTTGGGGTCGCGGGCTCGTGAAGCCACGCTCATCTGTTCGTCCTCCTTGGCGGCGGTTCGGGGGCAGGCGAAGGAGTGCGATGCGCTCGCTTGACCACCGGCGGTGGTGACGTGTGGTACGGTCCCCGAGCCACGGGACCATTCGGGCGCGAGAAGCCGCCCACCGGCGTCATCGTCACGCGCCCGGGGACGAGGGCGCGTACCGCGGGGCTACGATTCACGCCTACGGTCCGTCGTGCCGGTGTGCCCACGCCACGGCCGCAAGCCGAGCGAGTGCGGCAAGTATGGCACTCTGTGAATGTCTAACACAAGTCAACTTCTGGTGTTGGGAAGTTTCAAAACCGGCAGGATCGGAGTCACCGTACGGCCCGACCGGCGGAGCGGACGCGATCGCCGTTCCGGTCAAACCGGACCACCATCGTCCAGGCTCTGCCGCCGTTCCGGCCGGGGCACGCCCTGTTGTAGCAGCGCCAGTACCACCCCTTGGCCTCGGTGCGCCGCAGGTCCACCGTGTTCAGGCCGCAGCGCTCGCATCGCGGCGGCCGGCCGAACACCTCGGCGTGCTCGTGCTCGAGCAGCTTGCGGGCGAAGTGGCGGCCGTGCACCGTGATCATCACCTCGCGGGTCCTGCTCTGGGAGAGCGTGTTCAGGCTGCCCAGCATGACCAGGCGCTCGTCGATCACCACGATCTTCTGGTGCATCTCGTGCACCTGGACCACGTTGGGGACGACGGCGCGGAGCGCCGCCAGGGCCTGGGCGAACCGCTCCTTCTGCAGGAGGGTGTCACTGGGATCGCGGACGAAGACCGTCACCCGCACGCCTCTCGCCACCGCATCCCGCAGTGCGGGCAGGATGCCGTACACGCGCCTGGCCACCCAGGGCGACCACAGCCAGATCGACGACTCGGCCTCCGCGACGCGGGAGGCGAAGGTCTCGTAGAACGAGCGCTCGTCGTCGATCGTGGAGATCTCCACGTGCCGCGCGAGCACCTCGGCCAGCCGGGACCCGACGGGCCCCAGGTCCACCGGCAGCCCCGCCGGCGCAGCGATCAGGTGCGAGGCGGAAAACAGCCGGATCCGCCGCTCGTTGAGCAGGTCGCGGACGTGCCCCAGCGCGCTGCGAGGTGGCGCGTTCTCGACGCGCTCGCGGCTGCCGATGAGGTAGAGCCGGTGCCGTGTCCGGGTGACGGCGACGTTGAACAGGCGCAGCCCTTCCCGCTCGAAGCGGCCGGCGCCCGGCCGCGCCGACGCCTTGGCCATCCACATGCCGCCGCCGTCCCGGCCCTCCACCATGTCGAACACCACGACCGGGAACTCGCGGCCCTGGAACCGGTGGGCGGTGCCGACCTCGGCCGGATCCCGCCCGCTGCCCTCGATGTCGCGCAGGGCCTCCAGCGTCGCCTCGGCCTGGTCACGGTAGGGGGTGACGACGCCGGTCACCTCGTGATCGTCGTGGTGGAGGTCGATCAGCACCCGGGACAGCAGGACGCCGGCGGGCCACCATCCGCGGCTCTTCCCGGTGCGGCGCACCTGGGCGAGCTCGTGCAGCCCGTCGGTGTCGACGAACACGATCTCCGGATCGTCCGCGGCGGGCGGGCGCACCCCGGCACCCGCCCGCAGCAGCCCGCCGTACGCGAGCCGGTTCGCCAGCTCCATCACCTGCGGCCCGAAGCGGTGCTGCGTGTCCATGACCAGGCAGCCGGACCTGGCCATCGCCTCCTCGGCCGAGGTGATGCCACAGTGCTCGTACACGTCCGGGACGAGCCAGCGCCTGACGTCCGGGCGGCGGTGCTCCTTGATCTCGTTGGGGATCACCGCGCCGAGCTGCATGAAGTCCCCCAGCAGGACCGCGCAGCGATCCGCCTTGGCGGTGGCGAGCAGCAGCTCGGGCAGCGTCGCGGCCCCGGCCTCGTCGACCAGCACCACGTCGTACGGCCCGGCGAGCACGGCCTTGGTGGTGCGGAACCTGGCCAGCGTGGTGGCGACGAGCCGCGCCTCCTTGATGATCTCGCTCTGGGCGTCCTTGGCGAGGCGGTCGTACTCCTCCTGGATCTCGCCGTATTGCTTCTCCAGCTCGGCGCGGCGGGGCGCGGCGTCGGCGACCTGCCGGCGCAGGCTCTCGGCCTCGGCGTGCAGCGCGGGCCAGCCGTTCCGCTCGCACTCGTCGACCAGCTCCGCCGCCTTCCGCGTCGCCTCCTGCTCGCGCCGCAGCGACTCCAGGCGGTCCAGCCGCGCCAGCTGCTCGGCCTGCAGCGAGGCGAGCCGGTCGGCGGCCTGCCGGGCCGCGTCCTCGCGGCGTTCGATCTCGGCGAGGGTGAACGGGACGGACGCTTCGATCTCCTCGATGCGCCGCTCGTTGTGCCGCCGGACCCGGTCCGCCGTGGCCTGCGCGGCCGCGGCCCGGTCGCGCAGGGCGTCGCGCTCGCGTTCGGCCTCGGCGAGCCGGGCCGCGAGGTCGGCCGCCTTGCGCCGGTGCCACATCCGCACCTTGCCCGACCGGGTGCGCAGGGCGGCGAGCCCGTCCGCAAGCCGTGCGCACGTCTCCTCGGCCCGGGACAGCCGCCGCTGCGCCTCGGCGGCGGCCTGATCGGCCGCCGCACACTCCCGCCGCAGCGTCGCGACGCGCTCCCAGTTGCGCCGCCACGGCCGCGCCTCGGCGGCCTCGGCCTCGGCCGTCTCCGCCCGCCGCCCGGCGTCGACGAGCGCCGCCGCCGCGTCCGCCGCCTCCCGATCGCACCGGTCGAGGGCGTCGGCGAGCTCGGCGGGGGAGAGCCCGGGGGTCCGCAGCCGGGCGACCGCGGCCCGGTACGCCGCGGCGTCGAAGCCGTCGATCCGGGACGCCACGTGGCGGAGCCGCTCCTCGTCCGCGCGGAGCCGTACCAGCTCCTGCTCGACGCTCCGGCGCCGCTCCTCGACGTCCCGCAGCCGGGACCGCACGATCAGCGGCAGGGAGACGCTCGGGTCCTGGGCGACCTCGCGGAGCTGCGGCGGGCCCACGCGGACGATCTGCCCGGGGCGGGGACGGTACTCCCGGAGCACGCCGAGCAGGGCGTTGTCCACGGCGATGTTGGTGCTCGAGGCGAGCAGGACGCGCCTGCCCTCCTTGATCAGGTCTGCGACGGCGGCGCGGAGCATGCGCGTCTTGCCGGTTCCCGGCGGTCCCCACACCAGCCACACGCCCGTGCCGAAGCAGGCCCGGTAGGCGTCGGCCTGCGGCGGGAGAAGCCCCGGCGGCGCCGGGACCCGGCCAGGCGTTCCGCCGATCTCCTTGCGGGCGAGCAGGTTGGCGAGGCCGCCGTCGGTGAGCCCGGCGATGCCGTCGCGCAGCGCGGTGAGCAGGAACGTGGGCGGCTGCCGCAGGATCCACACGTGCGGGTCGTCGGGGTCGGCGAACTCGGCGACGCGTACGCGTAACAGCGGTCCTTCGACCGTCGCCTCCATAACGGTGAAGCCGGTGCGCAGGCTGCCCTCGTCCGCGCCGGCCAGCCGCAGCTCGGTGAGCTGGTCGGCACTCAGCTCCGAGCCGCGGATGTCGACCACGAACACGCCGGGCTCACCGGTCGCCCGCGCGGCCCCGACCCGCCGCCACCGTGGTGTGTGCGCGGCTCCTCCCGCCAGCGCGATCCACTCGTCGAGCGCGGTGGTGACCTCGTCCCGCCAGTCCACGTGGCTCCTTCCGCCCGCAGAGCACGGCGCGGGCGACAACCCCGCTCCGCCGGCTCGCCCGGAGAGATGGTAACCGCGCGGGCAACCCGTGCTCTCCGGCTTCGCGGCCACGCGAACGGCACCGATCGGGAACCGTAACCTTGCGGTGAGGGCCGCCGAAGTGCCCGGATCACAACCCGTTGTCCGGCCGCGCGGGGCGGCGGGTCAGCGCTTCGGCCCGGACAGGTTGACCGCGCACCGGACGAGGCGCGGGTCGGCCACGATGTCGAGCAGTGCGGCCGCGGTGTCCGTTCTGGTCATCGGCCGTGGCCGGGCGAGCAGGTCCGTGGTGATCTCCAGCGGGCCTTCCGCGGGCTTGTCGGTGAGCCGGTTGAGGCGGGCGATCGTCCAGTCGAGCGGGCCGGCCTGCAGCTCGCGTTCCATGGCGCGGGCGTCGGCGTAGGCGTCCCTGAACACCAGGCGAAGGACGGCGAGGGGCAGCCGCGGCCGGACGCCGACGATCGGATACGCGCTGGTCACGACCAGCCGCCGGACGCCGTGCCGGGCCATCGCCGCGGTGACCACGCGGATCACCTCGGCGGCCTGGTGGGGTCCGCCACGGGACGGGGCGGCCACGATCGCGATGACCGCGTCCGCGCCGCGCACGGCCGACGCCACGGCCTGGGGATCGCGGCCGTCGCCCACGACGACGCCGGCGAGGCGGGACCGCTCGGCGAGCGCGTCCGGGCGGCGGGTGAACGCGGTCACCCGATGGCCACGGCGGAGCGCCTGGTCCACCACGTGCCGGCCGGTGCGGCCGGTCGATCCGATGACGGTCAGCTTCACGACGCCTCCTGTGGCCGGGGCCGGCCCGTGCGGCCCGGGAACGCGCCGGTGAGCCGGAGCATGGCGTGGGAGCCGCGCAGGGACGCCTTGACCAGGGCGAACGCCACGGGGTTCGCGGTGACGGACATCCGCAGCGTGTTCACCGACGCCCGCACCGCGGCGAAGCCGTACCGGCGCATCCGCCGCTCGTAGTCGGCGATGGCCGGCAGCAGGTCCCGGTCCGGCCAGGCGGCGGCGAGGTTGCGGGCGAGCAGGGCCGCGTCCCGGAGGGCGGTGTTGGCGCCGACGCCGCGGGACGGCGGCATGCTGTGGATCGCGTCGCCGATGACGGTGACGTTGGTCGTCGGCCACGGCTTCACCGCGGGTGCGGTGCGGATCGTCAGCGTGGTCACCGTCGCCGGGTCGGTCATCGCCACCAGCCGCCGCAGGCGGTCGTCCCAGCTCCGCACGGCGGCCAGGGCGAGGCGGTACGGCGCGGCGCCTCGCTCGGGGGTCCCGTCGGCGTGACCCAGTGAGCGGGGCCGCCCGGTGAGCGCCCACACCAGATAGTCGCCGCGGTCGGGCGGGAGCATGCGCTCGGGCGGCCGGGCCGCGCCGTCCGGCTCGTCCTGCTCGTGCAGGGCGAGGAACATGTTGATCCCGCCGGGTGCCAGCACCATGACCGGGCCGCGGCGCAACCGGGCGGCAGCAGCGCCCGGACGTCGGCGGTGAGCGGCAGGCGTCCGCCGATGCTGATCACGCCGGTGTCGATCCGCTCGGCGTGCGGCAGCAGCTGGGCGCGGACCCGGGAACGGCCGCCCTCGGCGCCGACGAGCACCCTGCCGGAGGCCTCGGTGCCGTCGGCGAAGAAGGCCGTCACGTTCCGTCCGTCCGTCTCGTACCGGACGAGCTCCTTGCCGAACCGCACGTGCTCCTCGATCCCGTCGAGCAGCACCTGGCGCAGCGTGTACCGGTTGACCGAGCGGTGGGCCGCGACCGGGTCGGGGGCCGTGCCCGGCCGTACCACGTCCACGGACATCAGCGTGCGGAGCCGCTCGGTGAGGAAGGCGAACGCGAGCGGCGGCCTGCCGCAGGCGGCGCGCAGCAGGTCGAACCGGTCCGGCGGCAGGCAGGCGTGCAGCGCCCGGCTTCCGTCCGGGTCGATGTGCAGCCGGTACCCCTCCCGGAACTCCTCCGGGGACGACGCCCGCTCGAAGACGGTCACCTCGACACCGGCCCGGCGCAGCCCTTGCGCCAGGCACAGCCCGCCGATCCCGGCCCCTGCGATCAGCACCCGTGGCGGTGCCTCGGCCATCACGACCTCCTTGGCTAAGAGATTTGCTAAATAATTTAGCTAAATCTCTAGCATGATCCGGATAGGATGTCCACCCGGAAGGGAGGCGAGACCGGCGTGACGGGCCCGAGGGATCCCGGCGAGCGGCTGCTGATGGAGGTCGGCCGCCAGATCGGAGGCCGCTTCAGCACCGCGGTCGTGCTCTTCCACTCCGCGGTGGCCGCCCGCGTCGGCCTCAACGTCACCGACTACAAGTGCGCCGACATCCTCTACCGCGCCGGTCCCATGCACCCCGGCCGCCTCGCCGAGCTCACCGGCATGTCGACCGCGGCCACCGCCCAGGTCCTCGCCCGCCTCGAACGCGCCGGCCTCATCCGCCGCGAACCCGACCCCGCCGACCGCCGCCGAACCGTGGTCCACCCGGTGACCGACAGCGACACCTACCGCGAGCTCTCCCGGGTCTTCGCCGACTTCGGCGGTCGCGTCGCCGCCGTCATGAGCCGCTACGACGAGGCCGCCCTGCGCGTCATCGCCGACTTCGTCACCGAGATGACCGAGACCCTGGAGACGGAGGCGATCCGCCTGCGCACCCGAGCCGCCCACGGGGACCCGCCGGCCCAGGGCCGGGAACCCGGCGAGCCCCGGCGGTGATACGGCTCGGCCCGGGCGAGGCGCAGCCGCCCGTTTTCGCCGCCCGGTGCGGCGGCCCACCGGTCTCGGGCCGCCGCTGCGCCGCCGTACGGCGCGTCGGCGACGATGGCGCCGTGGTGATCGGCCCGGCCTCACTCCGGGGACGAGCTAGCGCTCGTCGCTCCGTCCGGACACGTACGTCTCGAGCGGTACGCCACAGGCCCAGAGCTGATCGAAGTAGCCGACGAAGTAGCGCAGGAACTCCGGGCTGTCCACGCGGAACCCGCTGAGCTCCTGGCTGGCCACACCGGAAAAGGCGAGGAAGACGGTGCTGTCGTCGAACAGGGCCATGTTGAGGCCGTCCGCCCTCAGCTCCCAGTTGATCACCCGCGCGTCATAGTTGCGGATGTCCTTGGTTTCCTCGTAGTGGCGTTCCGTCCACTTGCGCATCTCCCGGTTGGAGACGCCGATGATGCGGCGCACCGAGCGGGCGCCGGGACAGCGCGCCCAGTCCAGCACCGCCGCGAAATATCGGGCGGCGGCCTCGCTCGTGTAGTGCTCGGGCGGGTGGCGCCGAATATAGGTGACCAGAATCCGGCTGCGGGCCGTTCCGACCCTTTCGGCCGCGTTGCGATAGAACTGTTCGTTGTCGAGGTACCAGGCGGGCCGCAGTACGCCCGACTCCGGAACGGCCAGCTCCCCGCGGGGCGGTGCGCCGGTGATCTCCCGGTCGGCCTGCACCCATTTCCTGCGCCATTCGGACTCTTCTCCGTTGCAGGCCTGCACGAACGCGCGCGTCTGCTCCCATGAAGGGAAACGGTGTCCGTTGAGGATCGCGGAGACCGTTGCGGGTGAGCAGTGCATCGCGGCCGCGAGCGCCTGCTGCGGCGGCTTGCCCGCCATGCGATGAAGGTCCTGGAGCTCCAGGGCGAAGCGTTCCCGGGGCACCGAGGGGTTGAGACGTCGATGCGGCGCTGGCATGGGCGTACCTCAGCTGCGGGAGGTGCTCACGCCATCATTGCATCCGCTTCCGTTCTCATCCGCAACCTTCCGCGGAATTACGTATTTCCGCCGTCGATCGCGATGGTCGTTCATCTTTCGCCCTCGTCAGGACCTGTGGACGTGCGCGGGAAGCCGGCGTTACACGGTATTCCACGGCCGCAATCCACGGTTGCATTCCACCGCCGCATTCTCCGGCCGCACGTGAGGGGTGGTCGCCGTGTAGTGACGAGCGAATCATATGCCGAAAGAACGGTCGGGCCATCACTTCGGCCCGGGCAAGGACGAGAAGCGATGGCCCGTGCAGACACAGCAAGGAGCCGCCATGCTGCGCCTGAACACAATATGCCATCGGGCCGTCGATGTGGCCAGGAGGCCTCAGCCGATTGCCGCCATCGCGGTCGCGGCCACGTTCGCCGCAAATGAGGCGCTATTGACGATTTTCGGGATCGCGATGACGGTCGCCGTGGCGCTCTTTCTGAGCGCCGTGGCGATCCTGCTGTTCCGTGCGGCGCTGCGGGTCGACGACCCTGCCTTCGAACGCACGGTCTACCTGCTCAAGCTGGTGTCCGTGTACGGTCCCCGGGTGCTGCTCGCCAGACGGTCCCGGCAGATCACGGAGGCCTGTGTCGCCGGCGTGTTGCAGGCACCGCCCCCGCCTCCCGCCGTTCCGCGCTGCGCGGAGTGCCGCCTCTGCGGCGGCAGGCGGGAACGGTGACCGCGGCGGCGGAAGCCGTTGCGCGAATCGCCGGTCGTCTCACCGGTCGTCTCATGCGGCGCGAGCGCGGTCGAACGCCACGGCCGGTGCACCGCGACCGCGGACCCGGCGGTAGACCCTGTCCTCGCGCGAACTCCCGGCCGTATCCCTGGCGGCGGTGCCCCACGGGGAGGATGCGCCGTGGTCCCGTGGCACCACGGCCCGCCGCGCGGCTCGCGCGCGGCGGACGCCCGTGCCCGGCGCGGCCGTCCGGGCACGGCCCTGGGCGGCCGCGCCGTCGATCACCGGTGCCGGACGGTGCGGTGCGACTGCACGGGCTCGACCTACTGCCGACCGCGGTCGGCGACGGGGAGCCGTTGCGGCGGGCCGCCCGTTCCCACATCGCGGCCGGTGACCCTTCCCCGAGGAACCTCCCCACATCGTCGATGACCTTGCGCTCCTCGGCCTTCCGGCGCATCCGACCCGGATGTGGCCCCACCGGGCGGTACGGCGGGCACGGTGGTGGACCCGATGCCTCGGCGAAGACGCGTCCCGGGCCGGGGCGGCTGCGCCGCGCCGGCCCGGGACGCGAGCGGCCCCGGCATCGCTCGACCTGGCGGACGGGCGACGCCGACCGATCGGTGGGCGATGTCCGGGGGATCCGAGTCCTAAGCGACCGCCCCGCCGTCCGGATGTCCTCCTACGGCGGAGGGACCACTTGCCTCCTCGTCGGCTCCCAGCCAGTCCCGGACTTCGGCGACCTCCTCATCGGTGAGCGGCGCGTCCGCCGACTCGGCGTACTCGAGTACATAACCGATGAAGGCCTCTCTGATCTCCTCCGCGGTCGGCGGCGGCTGACGATAGAGGGGACAGCCGCCATAGGTTGCCCCGCGTGCGACATAGGAGATGCTGTTTCGGCTGACGGCGAGGCCCTGCTCCCGCAGGCGGTCACGGCACCAGCTCGTGCACTGCGTCAGGTTGAAGGGATGGGTGCGGGTGTACTCGGAGAGCGCCTCGTAGATCGGCGGCCATGACTCGCGCGGCAATCGGGGCAGGCCGACGACCGCGGCCATCCGCTTGACGGCATCCGGAAGGCTCGTCCCCGGGAACGGGAGCTGCTCGGCTTCGACGGGTGGCTCGTGACGGGACTCGTCCCACAGGTGGTGCTGCGAGACTCGCAGGTTGGGCAGGTTCAGGCTCTCCAGCGCTCGGCGGAACCCCCCGTAGCCGAACCAGTTGCTCTCCTTGATCACATCGCCCAGGTCGTCGTGGAGCTGCTGCGCCAACACGGCCATGTTCAGCGCCGCGGGCGCGCTCTCGTACTCGGCGGTGATCCGTGACCGAAACGCCTCATATGCCCCGTCGAAGGACGCGACCGAGACGGGTGTGACCTGGGTGTCCACGAACCCGGCCGCCATGTCGTCGCTCGCGTCGTCGTCGAGGTCCGGCTGCTCGCCGTAGACCAGCGCCAGCAAGTGCCTGCTGTCGAGCGCCCGGTCGGCGATCGAGGTGTACGCCTCCGCCGCGACGGTCGGAGACACGATCGTGGTCCGCCGGTCGGCGCGCCGGATCCGTTGCAGCAGCGGGGTCATGTCGGAATCACCGGAGGCGATGACGAATTCCTGGTATGTGGGGTCCGCGGAGAGCGCGTCAACGGCGTCGATGACCAGTCTGATGTCGGCGCCGTTCTTCGTGGCGTTGTAACGGGGGCAGTCGATCACCTCGAAGCCTGCGCGGACGAAATTCTGTCGGAATCGGGAGAAGTAGCACCGCTCCCCGGCCTCGCCGTGAAACACCCATCCGGCCGGATTGAGGTAGCAGCGAAGGATGAGCCAGCGTCGTGGGCCATCGGTGATCAGCGTCGTCGACAGGCGCCGGAGCCATGCCGCCGGATCACCGGCGAACGTGAACGCAGCGTACGGATCCAAATTGTGCAGACCGAGGAAGACGTTATCGAAGTCGAGGTAGAGCGCAGTTCTGACATGGCCCATAACGAATCTCTACCAACCGCCGATCGGTCACAAACCGTTAAAGCCGGTGGGTCGAGACGCGCGATTCCCGCAGGCGGGCTTGTGCGCTTTCTCTGGATGTGTTGCGTTGCCGTGCGCCTGCGGATCGGAGCAGGCCGATGGCGCTCGCACGGCCGGCTCGGGCGAGAATGGCGAGCGGTATTCTTGGTGGCCGGCCTTCGGGCCGGCCACGACCATGCCATAGGGCCGCCGCCGATACGGAACGGACATGATGAATCTTTCACCGGCAGACGTCCTCGAGGCCGCCGAGCGCATCCGTGGCCGGGTGCGCAGGACACCCGTGCTCGAGCTGGAGCACGGCGACCTGTTCCCCGGCGGCCCGGTGCTGCTCAAGCTGGAACTGCTGCAGCACACGGGGTCGTTCAAGCCGCGCGGGGCGTTCAACCGGATCCTCAAGGCCGCCGAGGAGGGCGGAATTCCGGAGGCCGGGGTCGTGGCCGCGTCCGGGGGGAACGCCGGCCTGGGCGTCGCGTACGCCGCGAACCGCCTCGGGGTGCGGGCGCGCGTCTTCGTCCCCGAGACCGCGCCGCAGGTGAAGGTGGCGAAGCTGCGCAAGCTCGGCGCGGAGGTCGTGCAGACGGGGCGTATATATAACGACGCGTACCGGGTGGCGGTGGCGGAGAGCGAGCGGACCGGGGCGCTGTTCTGCCACGCGTACGACCAGCCGGAGATCTGCGCCGGGCAGGGCACGCTGGGGCTCGAGCTCCTCGAGCAGGCCGAGGACGTGGACACGGTGCTGGTCGCGGTGGGCGGCGGTGGGCTGCTCGCCGGGGTGGCGACCGCCCTCCACGGGCACGCTCGCGTGGTCGCGGTCGAGCCCGAAGCCGCGCCCACGCTCAACGCGGCGCTTGCCAACGGCGGCCCGGTCGAGGTGCCAGTCGGCGGCGTCGCCGCCGACTCGCTGGGCGCCACCGTCATCGGCGAGATCGCCTACGAGGTCGCCGTACGCACGCAGGTCGAGTCGGTCCTCGTCGGCGAGGACGCGATCAGCGAGGCCCGCAGGTTCCTGTGGGACACCTGCCGCCTGGCCATCGAACACGGCACCGCCTCGGCCCTCGCCGCGCTCCTCACCGGGGCGTACAAGCCTCGCCCGGACGAGCGCCTCGCCGTCATCATCTGCGGGGCCAACACCGACCCGACGGACCTGGTGACCTGACCGGGTGCCGTGCCGTCGTTTCCGACGGCACATGCGGGTGAGCAGGCCTCGGCCGAGGTGCACGCCCGACGGTACGGCATGGGCCCGGTGAGCCGCCGGTCCACGCGCCGGCTCTCCGGCCGATGCGGGCCGCTGGGAGCGCACGTCGCCATGGTGAGGGCCGCGCAGAACAACCCTTAACGACGGCAAGTGGCGGTCTGATGTCGTCACCGGCGGGCGGAAGGTGGGTGCGGCGGCCGGTGACGGCATCGATGGCGTGCACCCTGCGCCGCCGTTTCCGGCCAGACCGTCCGCTCCGGAGGCCGAGCGTCCCGGCCCGTGGTGAGGGCAGCTAGGCGTTTGGCCGGTGCGGGTGCCGAGAGGGCGTCGCCGACGGCGACCGCGGGCGGCGGAGGCCGTGACAGGTGTACGGTGTCGCCGTCAGCGCCAGCCGAGCTCCGGGGCGACGTACTTCAGCACCGACGAGATCAGGTGGGCGTTGTACTCCACGCCGAGCTGGTTGGGCACCGTCAGCAGCAGCGTGTCGGCCTCGGCGATCGCCTCGTCGGCGGCGAGCTCCTTGACGAGCTCGTCGGGCTCGCCGGCGTAGGTGCGGCCGAACACGGCCCGGGTGTTCTCGTCGATGAAGCCGATCTGGTCGGTGCTGCGGCGCTCGTGGCCGAAGTACGCGCGGTCGGTGTCGTTGACGATCGGGAAGATGGAGCGGCTCACCGAGACGCGCGGCTCGCCCTCGTGCCCGGCCTCCTTCCACGCCTCCCGGTAGACCGCGATCTGCTCGGCCTGCTGGACGTGGAACGGCTCGCCGCTCTCGTCGTTCTTGAGCGTGGAGCTCATCAGGTGCATGCCCAGCTCGGCGGCCCACTTCGCGGTGGCGTTCGAGCCGGAACCCCACCAGATCCGCTTCCGCAGCCCTTCGGAGTGCGGCTCGAGCCGCAGCAGCCCCGGCGGGTTGGGAAACATCGGCCGCGGGTTCGGCTGGGCGAAGCCCTCGCCCTCGAGCAGCTTGAGGAAGACCTCGGTGTGCCGGCGGGCCATGTCCGCGTCGGTCTCGCCTTCGGCCGGCGCGTAGCCGAAGTACCGCCAGCCGTCGATCACCTGCTCGGGCGAGCCGCGGCTGATGCCGAGCTGGAGCCTGCCACCGGCGATCAGGTCGGCCGCACCGGCGTCCTCGACCATGTAGAAGGGGTTTTCGTACCGCATGTCGATGACCGCGGTACCGATCTCGATCCGGCTGGTGCGCGCGCCGATGGCCGCGAGCAGCGGGAACGGGCTCGCGAGCTGCCGAGCGAAGTGGTGAACACGGAAGAAGGCGCCGTCGGCGCCGAGCTCCTCGGCGGCGACCGCCAGTTCGATCGACTGCAGCAGCGAGTCGGACGCGCTGCGCACCTTCGAGTACGGCGACGGCGACCAGTGCCCGAAGCTCAAGAACCCGATCTTCTTCATACGAATTTCAACCTTCCTCGCATCAAGGACATTCCGCGAGGGTCGAATCGTACAAGGGGTGCAGATCGGGTGCGGATGCTGCCGCAGGCCTCGGCCGACCACGCCGCGGTCAGTGGCACCTCGATGTCGCTTCCATCTCGACGCGCCCTGTGGAAGCCCGCATCCCGACGATCAGCAAGCGGGTTCCGAGTCAAGCGTCAGGTCCATTCGGGTGGCGAAGCCGCGACGACGTTCCTTGCGGAACGTCGTCGTGAGCCGTTCGAGGCCTGCCACGTCACGGGCCGGTGCGGGGCCGGTGATAGGGGTGGGACCGGAGTGACGGAGCACCGGCACGGACAGCGCCGGCCGGATAAGGGGGCGGCGGCAGACCGGGTTTAAGGCTTCGCGGAGCCCGGAGGCGGCCGACGCCGTTCTGGCCTGGCCGTCACGTGTTCGGGTGCGCGTGCGGCGTCCACGCGATCACGTGATGGCCGGCGCCATGTACGCCGGGCCCGGGAACGGCGACCGAGTGCTATCGCACGCAGTCCCGGTTCTTGAGCGCGAGGAAGATCGCGCCGACCTTGCCGTTGTAGACCTCGAAGCGGTACTCGGCCTTCCTGTTGCGCGGGGTCGTGACCGCGTAGACGTTGGGCGCGAGCTTCGAGAGGCGCGGATAGGCCGCCTTCAGCCGCCTGAAGCTCGCCCCGATTCCGATGCCTTCCGGAGTCTTCATACCCTTCCGGCCGCTGATGGCGACGACGCCCTTCTCGTCCGAGATGACGAGGTGCCAGTCCCACTTGACCTTCGGGAACTTCTTGATATGCCAGTGGGTGCACGGGTTCGTGACCGACCCGATCGGAACGATCGCACCGGTCGCCCTGGCCTTCTTCAGGGACATGCCGAGCTTCACCGACCCGTACCCGTACGGCCCCAGCGTCGGCTTGGCCTGCGCGCTCGCGGGGACGGCGCCGCCGACCAGCAACGAGGCGGCAAGGAGGGAGGTTCCGATCAATGCTCGCATCATGCTCACTTTCTTTCTGCTGACGAATGATCACTACATGGCCGGATTCGCGATACGACCACCGGGACGTCTCACCCGCGAGCGTCGTGGCTACGACCGTCCTCGGGTCAGGCACGCGCCGGCCTGAGGCCGCCGCAAGAACCGGGTCGTCCGCATGCGCCGCGCCGCAGCGACGGCCGAAGGCCCCGCCCGGCGCGCCGATCTCAGGTGTAGGCGTGCGCGTGAGGGTGGCGCGCTTCCGGTGCCTGATCCTCGAGGACGCCGGCGTTTGCGCGCGTGCCCTCGGACTCGATCGCGCAGCGGATGCCGGGACGACGTTCTCGCCTGATCACGTGGCTGCGGTGGGCACCGAGCGGAGCCCTCCCCCGAAGGAGATGGAAGGGCTCGCCGCCCGGTTGTGGGTCGTCACATCTGCATCGCGGAGAACCGGTCGATCCCGTCTCGGATACCGCGATCACGCGACCTTCGGAGAGCGGCCGTCCCGGCGGTCTGATGGTGATCGCGTGAGGCGGCCATCGTACGAGACCCGTGGTCCGCCAAGGCTGGGTACTAGCCGAAGCAGTCCTGGTTCCGGAGCATGATGCCGAACTCGATGACCTTGCCCTTCTCGACGCCGAAGGTGTAGAGGGCCTTCTTGTTGCCCGGCACCCTGGTCGTGTACATGCCGTAGAAGTTCTTCTTGACGCCCGGGTAGGCGGCCTTCAACTGCGCGAAGGTGGAGCCGACCTTGATGCCCTCCGGGGTCCTCATGTTCTTCCGGGCGTAGATGGCGGCCACCCCCAGCCGCGGCGAGATCCAGACGCCCACCTGGTTCTTGGGGCTCCGGAACTTCTTCAGGTCCCAGCCGGAACAGCCACCGCCACCCGGGAACTTCAGCACCAGCGCGCCGGTCGCCTTGGCCTTCTTGGCGCTCATGCCGAGCTTGACGGCACCGTACCCGTACGGCCCCAGCGTCGGGTTCGCCTGGGCCGACGCCGCGGTGGCGCCGGAGACCAACAGCGAGGCGGCGAGGACCGAAGTCCCGATCATCTTTTTCACCATGGCCCAATAGCATGGCGTAACCGATCGCAGATGCGATCACGTACCCCCGGGTAATCGGCGCTGGCTGCGCCATTTCGCATGCCGCTCCGCCAAGCCCTGGCGTTCTTTTCCGCGCCCCACAGGGCCGGACGTCGAGTTCTGTGCTCGTGACGGCTGCATGGTCGTGCGGGCGAGAGGGCACGTGAGGCCGGCGCAGCAGTTCTCTCGTTCCTTGCGAATCGGGGAGCGCGTTTCCGACGAAAAACCTGTGTTGTCAGTTCACGAGTGATGCTGATACGGTAAGTCCGGAAGATCGTTATCGCGAAGTTCGAAGAGATCGAGCGACGGCTTGGGCTTGCCGGTTCGCCAACGTGAGCAGGGGCGTCGGCCGCCCGGGGCAGTCGATCTGGTCCGCCCATGGCTAAGGAAACCACCACCCCGTTACTTGACGACGATCCGCGCGTCATCGGCCCCTACCGGCTGGTGCACCGCTTGGGCGTCGGCGGCATGGGCACCGTGTTCGCCGCGGTGGACGAACGGGGGCGGCGGGTGGCGGTCAAGCAGATCCACCGCGAGCTGGCGCGCGATCGCGAGTTCCGCGAGCGGTTCCGGCGAGAGATCGCCCTGCTCGGGCGCGTGCGAGGCGAGTTCGTGGCCCGCATGCTGGACGCCGACGCGGAGGCCGCCCAGCCGTGGATGGCCACCGAGTACGTGCCCGGGCCGACGCTCGCCCAGCGGATCGCGGAACACGGCCCGCTCGGCGAGCAAGAGGTGATCGGCTTCGCCGCGGCGCTCGCCGAGGCCGTCCAATCCCTGCACGACGCCGGCGTGGTGCACCGGGACCTGAAGCCGTCCAACCTCATCCTCTCGCCCACCGGGCCCCGGCTCATCGACATGGGCATCGCCCGCGCACTGGACGAGACGAGCCTCACCCGCACGGGGATGGTGGTCGGCTCCCCGGGATGGATCAGCCCGGAGGAGTACCGGGGCGATGAGGTGGGCCCTGCCGCCGACGTGTACGGCTGGGCGCTGCTCGTGCTCTACGCCGCGACCGGGCGGCCGCCCTTCGGGACGGGCAGGCCGGAGGTGCTCGCCGCGCGGGTGCTCAACGAGGTGCCCGAGGTCACCGGGGTTCCCGCCCCGCTGGACGAACTCGTCCGCCGCGCGCTCGCCAAGGAACCGGACCGGCGCCCCGGCCTCGCCGACATCCAGGAGGGATGCCGTCGCGCGTGGCGTGAGTCGGAGGAGGAGGCCGAGGACGTCACCCGGTTCCTGGAACGCACGTGGGTCATGCCGGTGACGGACGAGCCGCAATGGCACGCCGCCGAATCCGGACGTGGCCGCCGGCTCGTGCTGGCGGCACTGGGAGTCGTCCTGCTCGGAGCCGGCGCGCTCGGGGGAGCCGTCCTGGCCGGGACGGGCGGTCCTGGCGCCGCGGCCCCGGAGTCGGCCAAGCCTCAGGCGCGGGCGACGGTCCCGCCGTCCCCGACCCCGGTCACGCCCGCGAGTTCACCGGCGACCACGGCGGACGTCACTCCGTCCGCAGACCGTACCACCTCCTCACCGGAGGGCGAGACCACCAAGGCGGCCAAAGTGGCGTACAGCGCGCAAGGGTGGGGGTACCTGCTCCCGGCGGGGTGGAAGGCCACGAACACGGAGGGTGCCAGCGGCGGAGCGACGTGCGCCCGCCCGCCGGGTTCGTCGGACTGCGACAGCCGCGGGGTGCTCATGATTTACGGAGTCGATGTGGGGCGCGAGTACGACCTCGACTACCCGGACAACCTCGGCGGAACCTACTGTCCGGAGACGCGCGGGGTGGGCGTCGCGGAACGCGAGCTGCGCGAGAACGACCTCGGATATGTCTACGAGCACCGGAAGTACACGGTCGTCTGCTCGGACGATCGGGAGTTCACGGCCTACACGGCGTACGTCCGTGAGCTGGGCAGCCTGATGATCGGACGGCGCATCGCCGAAGCCGACATGAACCTCATCGTCGGTTCATTCGGCATGGAGTAGGAACCGGCGCGGCGACCCGGTTCCGTGGAACGGACGCGAAGTTGTGTGAGCCATGGGTGTCGATTCCTCCTCTGCCTCCCTCGACATGGATGACGTGTCGCGTCGCGTCGGACCGTTCCGCATCGTGCGCCGCATCGGGGCGGGCGGCATGGGCGTCGTGTACGCGGGCGTCGACGCCAAGGGCCGTCGCGCCGCGGTCAAGCTCGTCCACCCCGAACTGGCACACGACCCGGAGTTCCGTGCCCGGTTCGCCCGCGAGGTCGCGGTCCTGCGGCGGGTCGCCGGCACCTGCACGGCCCGCATACTCGACGCGGACGCGGACGCGAAGCGGCCGTGGCTGGCGACGGAGTACGTCCCCGGGCCGACGCTGGAAGAGCACGTCACCTCGAAGGGGCCGCTCACCGGCGACCACCTGATGGCCCTCGCGGCAGGACTCGCCGAGGCGATCAAGGCCACGCACGCGGCCGGAGTCGTGCACCGCGACCTGAAGCCGTCCAACGTCATCCTCTCGCCGGACGGCCCGCGCCTCGTCGACATGGGCATCGCCCTCCAGGTCGACGAGACCAGCCTCACCGGCACGGGCGTGCTGGTCGGATCCCCCGGCTGGATCAGCCCGGAGGAGTATCGCGGCGCGGAGGTGGGCCCACCCGCCGACGTGTACGGCTGGGGCCTGCTCGTCCTGTACGCCGCCACCGGGCGCCTGGCCTTCGGAAAGGGACGGCCGGAGGTCATCGCCATGCGCGTGCTTACCGATGAGCCCGACGTCGACGGAGTCCCGGACCCCCTCAAGGACCTCGTCGTCAAGACGCTGGCCAAGAACCCGGAGGAGCGCCCCGACGCGGCCGGCCTCCTCGAATCCCTCAGACGGATCTGGCAGCCGGACGCCGAGGTATCCGCGAGCGTCGAGGAGGAGGTCACCAGGCTTCTCGACCGAACCTGGGTCATGCCCGCGCCGGAGGAGGCGGAGTGGGTCGTCCCGCCGCGGCGGCGTCGCTGGAGGGACTTCGGCGTGGCGGCCGCCGTGACGGTGGTGGCGGCCGGGTTGATCGCCACGACCGCCGTGGTCGTCTCCGGGCGGTCGGCGGACGGCGTGGCGGCACACAGGACGCCGTCCCCGGCCTCACCCTCCGGTGCTGCCACCCAGAGTCCGACGCCCACGGGCGACAGGCCGACCGCGGCACAGGGGGATTCCACGGGTACGGCGTCACCTGCTGGCACGGCGTCCGCGTCCCCGAGGCCCACGCGCACTGGGCGTAGGGTGACGATGGTCAGGGGGTACTCCTTCATCCTTCCGGATGACTGGATGTATTACCCTGACAACACACACAACATCGAGGGCATGTGTCTGCGGCCCAAGGACAAAAGGAACGACGAGTACTGGTACTGCCACCAGTTCGGCATGTCGATACACCCTTGGGTGGACGGTGGCGATCCCGATTTCAGGCCGGAGGAGGTCGAGCCGGACGGCGTCACCGCCCGCTACGGTCCCGAAGGCGCATGTGGCGAGATCGGTGAGCCCGTGCGGCCGTCACGATTCCTCAAGACCGGTCTCCACCGTATAGGAAATCGCAGAGCCTATTATTGGAAGGCTCGAAGTTACTGCCGGGACGGCACAACGGTCGAGGCCGAAATGCTGATCCTCCCGGTGACCGGGCTCACCATTTCCATCGACGAGATGCCGGCCAAGCGGAGAGCGCAGGTGGAGGAAATTCTCAAATCTTTCAGATTCCCCAGCTGAGCGATTCTCAGTGCACGAACGGTTGACCAGCGGCGTCTGAGCGTGGTGCTTTCCGCGCCCGGCCAGGAACATCAATCCGACGAGCCCCGATCGTTCCACGAGACGGCCACGCCGTCTGGCGGGATCAGTCGCTGATCGCCGGGCCGGCAGCGGGCGCAGCGGCGTTGCAGCTCTGCCTGGGCGCATGGGAGGCGAAGCCGTCAACCGGTCGAACTTCACGGTGGCGCTTGCAAGCCGGTGTCTACCCGCAGTGTCCCGGTGCGGTGATGCCCGGGGCGTGCCGGGCATCTCGAGTCTGTGAGAGGGCTTGGCAAAGGCGCCGTTGCACAACGCCTCCAAGGCCGAGGCCGAGATAACCCCGCCTAACAGAGGGCTAAGACACGCTGTTGCCCGCGTGCTCAAGCGGGCAGACGCGGGCAACACACGGGAACGTTCTCGGCTTCGGCCGGGTAGCAGTCGAAACGTCAACGACAGTCGAGTCGGATCGCTCCTATGCGTGATGCTTAATGCTTTTGAGGAAGGCGCGCCACTCGTCTCGGGTGAAGGTGAGGATGGGGCCGTCCGGGTTCTTGCTGTCGCGGACGGCGACCATGCCGGGGAGGTTGGTGGCGACCTCTACGCACTCTCCGCCATTGCCGCCGCTGTACGTGCTCTTACGCCAATCGGCTCTGTGTTTGCTGATCATGGTGAATGTCTCCGTCGGCGCGGGAAGCCCTGTAGTGGAACGACGGGAAACATCTGGTGACGAGAGCTGATCGTGCTTCCCCAGAGGGCTAGAGTCCGCTGCGGAAGTTTCCAAGCCGGATCGGTAGCTTGAGCCTAAGCGTGACTCTTGATTTTGCTGAGGAAAGCGCGCCACTCGGCTTGGGTGAAGGTGAGGACGGGGCCGTTCGGGTTCTTGCTGTCGCGGACCGCCACGATTCCGGGAATGTTGGTGGCAACCTCCACGCACTCGCCCATGTTTCCGCCGCTGTGCGTGCTCTTACGCCATGCAGCCTTGCTCAGGTCCATTGCTCACACGCCTTCCTGATCATTGCGAGCGACGTTGGTTGTGGGACGGCAAGCACCCGGATGGCGTCGAAGCGACTCGTCAGCTCCTCGACCCCATCCGGGTCGGTGATCACCTCGCCGCGCCAAGCGGATTCGAGATAGACCACGTCTGGTTGGCCTCTGAAGCTCGTAACAACTATAGGTCCGGTAAGGCCGGCGTGCATATGCATGGTGAGTGGGACCAGTTGGATTGACGTGCGTTCTCGGGTTTCCACCAGATCCAGGAGATATTCCAGTTGTGCTCGCATCACGTGAGGCCCTCCAATAGGACGAAGGAGGGTCGCCTCATCGAGAATCACCAAGAGCTCAGGTGGGTCCTCCCGGAACAGGACGTCTTTGCGTCTCATGCGGCTGGCCACCGCTTCTTCCACCTGGTCGGCCGTCCATCGCGGGTTGCTCGTCCGAATCAGAGCGCGTGCATAGTCGGGTGTCTGTACGAGGCCGGGAATGAGGAGCGGCGCCCAGAACCTGATCGTCCTCGCCTGGCGCTCGAGCTCCATATACGGCCGGAACCATGTGGGATGGGCGTCCTCCTCGATGAGGTCCCATAGGGGAGTGAGAGTGTCAGTTCCGAACACCTTGTCGCATACGATGGCAAACTCCCGACTCGGAGGGCGTCTCGCAGTCTCGACGTGTCCGATGTAGGAGGCCGAGTAGGAGGTCCTCCTGCCCAGCTCCCGCTGTGTCATCCCTGCCGCAACGCGCAGTCTCCGCAGTTCCGCACCCCAGTAGGCGAGCATGCTGCTGGCGGGGTTGAGCGGGCGAGGCGCAGGCATGAGGACTTCCTTTCGACCGCGCTACGCGAGCTGTAGGACGCTATACAGACCGCGCTTTTGACTATCGAATAAGAGTAGTTACCAAAGCATTACGCATCGTAGTCGCCATCCGTCATCCTCGCTGCGGAAACGAGGTGCTCGCAGCGTCGAGGCGTATCACTCGAAGGGTGTGGATGGATGGCCGATCAGACGGAGTGGCAATTCACAAAATTGGTCCGATTTGTCGGAGAGCTGCGGAAGCTCGAGCGGGCCAAGTTTGCGAACCTTCCGCTGTGCGCGGAACCAGTCCTGCGCCGGCGCAGCGCGTGCGGACTCGGCGGAATCGTCACCGTCCAGCAACGAAGCCGGCGGATCTACTCTTCGGATCAGAGGTCAAGGTGGCTGGTGGCTGCCTGTGACAGAGGCTTGGCCGGGCTCGTCGCGACGGAGAACCGGTGACGGCCCCGGGGATGATCGCCCAAGCCGAGTTCCCCGGTAAGGGCGAGTCGGTCGCCGAGGCCCGCCGGTTCGTCCGCCGCACGCTCCTCGCCCGATACGGAGCCGTGATCGAGGACGCCGTACTGCTCACCAGCGAGCTGGTCGGCAACGCGATCTGTCACTCGGACTCGGGCCGCCTCCCCGGCGGCACCGTGACGGTCTCGCTGTCCGAACCCGCCGACGGCGTGCTCCGCGTCGAGGTCGGCGACGCCGGATCGCCGGGGAGCGAGCCCCGCGCCCGGCTCGACGTGGATCAGGACAGCGAGGGCGGGCGCGGCCTCTACCTGGTCGAACTGCTCGCCGACAAGTGGGGTTCGCACCTCCGGGGCGGCGGCCGTGTGGTCTGGTTCGAGATCGGCTGTCCGGCCGGTGCCGGGTACGGAACATGATCCTTTGGGTACGGCCCGCCCGGCACCGATGGCCCGGCGGGCTCTACCCATGTCAGCGGCCGTCTGCGGGTCTCGTCCTGCGGTCGCAGGCGGCGCACGCGTAACGGAGATCCGGCGCGCCGAGCCGTCCCTGCTCGTAGCGGATGAGCATGCGTCGGCAGCGTCCGCACCGGTCGCCGCGCTGGCCGCTGCCGGGAGCGCCGCCGGGCCCCGTGCCCGGCCGGCGCCGCTGGGCACGCCGTACCGCGTCGGCGAATGCCCGGTGCTCGGTGCGCAGCACCAGGCCGGGATCCGGACCGCACAGCGAACCCGCCGCCGACCAGACCACGTCGCCGATCACGGCACCCGACTCGAGGATCGGCAGGCAGGGGCGGACGTTGACACCCTTGTTGTGGGCGTACCGGGCCGGATCGGGGAGGTGGCCGTCCGCCTCCGGCTCCACCCAGATCGTCACGGCCTCCGACTCCGGCTTGCCGCCGTGGACCGACAGCAGCGCGGGGACGAGGTCGGCGAGGGAGTAGGTGAGGACACCGGGCAGCCACATCTCGACCGTGTCGGCCCGCTCGATGTCGGCTCGCAGCCGTTCCACCAGGTCCTCGGGCTCGACGCGTTCGGTGACGGTGGAGAGGGCGAGCGCTCGGTCCCAGGGCAGGCGTTCGGCCCGGTCGAGGAGGTGGGCGAAGAACGTCCACACCGGGGTGCGGGCGGCGCCGATCCGGTGGAGCCGGTCGAGGGCGCCGACGATCAGCAGGTGGTCGCGGGCGCGGCTCGCGGCCACGTTGAGCAGGCGGGCGCCCTCGCTGCCCGTGTCGCCCTCGGTGAACCACATGTGCAGCGGTGTCACCCCGCGCCCGGTGTCGACGGTGTCGTACACGACGATGTCCCGCTCGTCACCCTGGAAGCGGTGCACCGTGGACGCCGCCCACTGCTCCATGCGCTTCTCCGGCAGCAGTGACTCCAGCAGGCGCGCCTGCGGGGCGAACGGGGTGATCATCGCGAGGTCGTGGGCGTCGGCGACCGCCTCGGCGGTGAGCGCGGCGATCAGCTGCGCGTGCATGAGGTTGTACCGGGAGACCATGCCCTGCCGTCGCGCGGTGCGGGCGCGCATGCCGGAGGTGTCGACGACGACCAGGTTCGAGGCGGCCCACGGGGCGCGGCTCCTGACCGGCCGGTCCGCCACGGCGGGCGCGGTCTGCAGCGGGCTCTCCGGATAAAAGGCGGTGCTGACGATGTCGCCGATCTGGCGCCGCATCCGGTACTGCTCGGTGAGCGCGGCGAGGCGCGCGGGCGGGCGACGCTCGGCGACGGCAGTGGTGACGCCGGCCTTCTCGAACGGGCTGCGATGGAGCCACTCCTGGGCCGCCGGGGTCTGGGCGACGACGACCGGAGGCAACTGGCGGAAGTCGCCCGCGACGATGGTGTGCCCCTGGCCGGCGCCGGCGACCAGCATCGCCAGGGCGGCCGTGGTCATGCTCGCCTCGTCGAGGACGACCACGTCGAACGTGATCCCTTTGAGAACCTCGAGGACGAGCTGGTGGGCGGTGGCGGCCACGACGGTCGCCTTGCGGCAGACGTGCCGACGTACCTCGAGCAGCTTGCGGCCGAGCGCGCCGTCGAGGGCCTGAAGCTCGGCGATCTCGGTCTCGAGGCGGAGCCGCAGCGACTCCTCCCGTGCGGTGAGCCGTCCGTGCCTGCGCTGCTTCAGCTCCTCCAGTACGGCGCGCCGGTCGCGGAGGCGCTCGTTCACCTCCACCCGGTGCCGGGCGAGCGGGGCGCCCTGTTCGGCCGCGATCTCGTCGACGAGGATGCGGCCCTCGGGCCTGTCGATCAGCGCGGGGTCCGAGGGCTGTCCCACGCGTACCAGCGCGCCCGAGCCCAGGTGGGGCGCCCGCTTCAGCACCGCCTTGATCGCCACGTCGAGGGCGGCGTTCGTCGGCGCGGCGAGCAGCACGCGTCGCCCCTGCTCGCACAGCTTCGCCACCAGCGCCGAGATCGTCGTCGTCTTTCCGGTGCCCGGCGGGCCCCAGAGCCAGGTGAGCCCGGGCGCGAGGCCGAGTTCGACGGCGTTCCGCTGCCCGGCGTTGAGACCGGCGGCCTCGTGTCCGGCCAGCCTGACCCGTGCCGCCGGACCGCCGTCCCGGCACGGGGTGACCACGGCGAGGGCGGCCTCCGCGTTGAAGCCGGGACCACCGTGGGCGAGTTCGCCGAGCCGCTCGCTCTGCGCGGTGAGGAGCCAGGACAGGTCGAGGCGGAGGGTCGCCTCGGGGACGACGGCGGCGCCGTGGGGCAGGGAAAGGGTGACCACGTTGCCGAAGACCGAGACCACCTCGACGGGGATCTGCACGTCGTCGACGATGAGGAGGGCGGTCGTCCCTTCGGCCACGCCCAGCTCGCCCTCGACCTCGTACCGCACGAGCTTGCGCTGGCTCCCGGCGGTGCTCACCTCCTCGCCGGAGGAGAGCGGCATGTCGCTCTGGGTACGGCGGTTCGCGACCTCCTTGAGCTCGTCGCGGAACGCGCGGGCGGCAGCCGCGGCCACCTCCGCCCAGCCGTCGGGCACCGGCCCGACCGGCGCCACGGGCTCGGACAGCGGGAGACCGTGGCGGACGGCGAGCCGCTGTACCTCGGCGTCGGCCTGCTCCTCGGCGGAACGGTCCACAGGGCTGATGGCCGGCCGTCTCTGCTGGGATGTTCCGCCATTCGCCTGAGGATCTGCGCCGATCGGCGCCGCCCACCCTCGGGGCATCCACATGTCGTCCTCGAGGTCGGCGATGCCGTGGAGGCGGCAGGTCTCCCATACCACGCCCTCGTCGGCGCGGAACCCGGCCTGCTGTAGGGCGGTGAGCAGGGCGTCCCGTGAGATCGGCCCGTTCGCCAGTGCCTTCTGGATGACGTCGACAAGTCGTGGCCTGCGCGATGCCGCCATGGAGAACTCCAGCCGGAACGGTCGCGGAAGCGAGCGGCTCGCGCTCGACCGCTGCCTGACGGGCGGCTGCCTTACAGGGAGTCGGCGCCACAGCGACGCGAACACGGTCACTGGTCCGACTCGCCGCATAAGTCGGTATCCGCACGACCGGTAGGAGGTGCGGATGCAGCTGCGGCGAGCATAGCGAAGAGTGCAAGATGAGACAATTGTGAACTCCTGCCACACAGGTGATGTATGCCGGAATAGGGCGTGAATATGCTCAGTGACCCGCTAGTGCGCTTTGTGGTCCAGGTGGACAGGATGGGATGTCTCTGTGGCGGTGCCCGATGTTGCCGTCCGCCGACGGCGGAGGGCGTCCGGGGATGTTGATACGGCTAGCGTGTGAATTAACTGCACAAATGATTGACCGCTAGACAGCGTGCACCGAAATAGCGTAAGGTCCCCCGCAGCGCTGACGTTTCGCGTGCCGTGCGCGCGCTCGCGTCAGCGCCCGAAGGGCTGTCCTTGCACCGGTCCACTGTGCCCTCTGACGGCCGGCCCAGGCAACGCCGTCCGGGGGCAAGCGGCTGTGACGGATGGGGTGAACTCGTGCCCAGTGCGACATCGGATAAGCCGGATATCGGCAACCTGGTGGTAGTTCGCGGCCAGCGCTGGGTGGTCGGCGACGTCGATCCCGCCGAAGGCAACACCATCGTCACGCTGCAGAGCGTGGAGGACGGCCGGTACGGCGAGTCGCTCACCGTGGTGTGGGAGATCGAGCCGGGCCGCAAGGTGCTCCCCAGCGGCTCGCTGCCCGAGGTCACCCCGAACGGGTTCGACCGGCCGGACCGGCTCGCCGCGTTCCTCGACGCCATCCGCTGGTCGGCGGTCGCCTCGGCGGACGTGCGGACCCTCCAGGCCCCGTTCCGCTCCGGCGTCGCCGTCGAGGACTACCAGCTCGAACCGGTCGCCCGCGCCGTCGACTCGCCGCGCGTCAACCTGCTGCTCGCCGACGACGTCGGCCTCGGCAAGACGATCGAGGCCGGCCTCGTCGCCCTCGAGCTCATGCTGCGCCAGCGCGGCCGCCGCATCATGATCGTCTGCCCGGCCGGGCTGACGATCAAGTGGAAGGACGAGATGGCCGAGAAGTTCGGCCTCGACTTCACCATCATCGACACCGACCGCTGCGCCAAGGTCCGCCGCGCGTACGGCAGCGCCGCCAACCCGTTCGAGATCTACCCGCTGACCATCGTCAGCCTGCCGTGGCTGCGCGGCCAGAAGGCCCAGCGGCTGCTCGCCGAGGTCCTGCCGCCCGACGGCCCGACGTACCCGCGTACCTTCGACCTGCTCATCCTCGACGAGGCGCACCACATCGCCCCGGCCGCGCCCAAGCAGGCGTACGCGGTCGACTCCCAGCAGACCAAGCTGATCCGCCGGCTGGCCCCGCACTTCACCCACCGGCTCTTCCTGTCGGCGACCCCGCACAACGGCTACAACGAGTCGTTCACCGCCCTGCTGGAGATCCTCGACGACCAGCGGTTCGCCCGCGGCGTGCAGCCGTCGCGCAGCGCGGTGAGCGAGACGGTGGTCCGCCGCCTCAAGACCCAGATCCTCGAGAACGGCCGGCCCAAGTTCCCCAAGCGGGTCGCCAAGGAGATCCCGGTCGAGTACCCGCCGGACGAGCGCGAGGTGCACGACCTGCTCAAGCAGTTCGCCGCGCTGCGCCGCAAGCGCCTCACCAAGGCGCGCGGGCGCAAGGCCGCCGACCTCGTCACGCTGCTGCTGAAGAAGCGGCTGTTCTCCAGCCCGGCCGCGTTCGCCCGTACCGTCGACGTCTACCTCTCCACGATCGAGCAGAAGGTCGAGAACTTCACCGACAGCGACGACGTCCCCGAGTGGCTGGAGGACTTCGTCGACGACGTCGCCGACTACGACGACGAGGGCATGGCGAACGCCGAGGACGACGCGGTCGTCCAGGCCCACCCGCTGCAGGGCGGCGCCACGCCCGAGGAGGCGGAGCTGCTCAAGCGGATGTGGGAGTGGGCCGAGCGGCGCAAGGTACGGCCCGACGCGAAGGCCGCCGAGCTCATCACGTACCTCAAGGCGGTCTGCCTGCCGGACGGCAAGAACTGGACAAACGAGCGGGTGGTGGTCTTCACCGAGTACAAGGACACCCTCGACTGGCTGGAGACCCTGCTCCGCCAGGAGGGCCTCGGCGGCGACCGCGTGGCCACCATGCACGGCGGCAAGAGCGCCGACGAGCGCGAGCAGGTACGGCTCGCCTTCCAGAAGGCCCCCGACGAGCACCCGGTGCGCATCCTGCTCGCCACCGACGCCGCCGGCGAGGGCATCGACCTGCAGCGGTACTGCCACCGGCTGGTCAACTACGACATCCCGTTCAACCCGAACAAGCTGGAGCAGCGCATCGGCCGCATCGACCGGTACGGCCAGCGGCAGACCCCCGAGGTGCGGCACTTCGTCGGCGTGTTCAAGGGGGAGCACGTCGACACCTACGAGGCCGACCTGGAGTTCCTCGCCCGCGTGGCCCGGAAGGTCGCCCAGCAGGAGAAGGACCTCGGCCCGGTGAACGCGGTCATCTCCGAGCGCGTGCAGCGGCGCATGCTCGGCGAGAACGTGTCGATCGACAACGTCGAGGCCGAGACGCCCGAGGAGAACCTGCCGCTCGACCACGACGTGCCCGAGCAGGTGCGTCGGCTCCGGGAACGGATCGACAAGACGGTCGAGGAGCTCGGCATCACGCCCGCGAACGTCAAGCGGGTGGTCGACACCGCGCTCGAGCTGGCCCGGCAGCAGCCGCTGCGGCCGTACGTGGACGAGCGCCACCACGCCGAGGGCCTGTGGGAGGTCCCGGTGCTCACCGGGTCGTGGGAGCGCGGCACCGAAGGGCTGCTGGAGAAGTTCAACCCCGACAAGAACGAGACGCCGCGCCGCAGGCCCATCACCTTCGACCCGGCGGCGACCAAGGACCCCGAGGGCCGGGTCCGGGACGATGTGGTGCTCGCCCACCTCAACCACCCGCTGGTCGCCATGTCCACCGGGCTGCTGCGCGCCGCGGTGTCGAACAAGGAGATCGGCCTCAACCGGGTCACCGCGGTGGTCAGCGACCACCCCAAGCTGGAGACCACGCTCGTCGGCGCGTACTCCCGGTTCGTCCTCGTCGGCGGCGACGGCGTCCTGCTGCACGAGGAGGTCCTGTACGCCGGCGGCTGGCTGCGCGAACGGCACCCCGGCTTCGCCCGCGTCGAGACCCTCGGCACACTCCGCGACATCCTCGGCCACGCTCTCTCCGGGTGCGTCCCCGCCTCGCCGCGTCTGCAGACCTGGCTCGCCGAGGACGCCTGGCCGCGCGCCCGCAAGGGCCTGCTCGACGCCGTCAACGCACGCGCCGCCGAACGGCAGGACTCGCTGATGAGCCTGCTGGAGAAGCGGAAGGAGGCGGAGCGGAAGCGGATCCGCTCCAACATCGAGGAGTTCCGGCGCACCCTGGAGGCCAAGCTCGCCGAGGACACCGAGGACGACGGCGCCCTCATCAAGCGGTCCGAGCTCAAGGACCCGCGCGAGCTCGCCCAGTACCAGCGGGACCGCCAGTCCTGGCAGGACCGCCTCGACCGGCTCGAATCCGATCTCGAGCGTGAGCTCGAGGTGATCGAACGACGCTACAGCGACCCGCGGCCGCACCTGTTCCCGGTGGCGCTCATCTTCGTCGTGCCCCGGCACGAGGCGGCGTACCGATGATCCAGCGGCAGACAGGACGAAGGGTAGGGGCAGTGAAGCACCGCAAGCCGCACGACACCGGCCGCGAGCACCTCGACTGGCTCGCCCTGGTCGACGTCTCCGGGCCGTTCCTCAGCCTTCCTGTGCTGCGCAAGACCTGGCCCGCGCTCGACGGGCTCACCAAGGAGCAGCGCGCCCGGCTGCGCGCCGAGCACGGTGCCTGGCAGCGCGGCGGCGATGTCGGCGACTGGATCAGGTACGTCCTGCGCGACCTGCTCGGCTGGGGCGACGCCCTGCACACCGACGGGCTCGACATCTTCAAGGTGGACGTGCCCGAGCACGACACGACCCTCGTCCCCGGCTTCGTGCTCGTCGAGCCGGGCAAGGCCGTCGCGCCCGAGGCCACCAGGCTCATCGGCCTGATCTGCGAGGGCGACCCGGTCCGCCGGGTGAAGGGCTCCGAATGGTCCGCCACCCCGGCCGACCGTGTGGCCCACCTGTGCCGCAGCCATGAAGTGCCGCTCGGCCTCGCCACCGACGGCCGCCGCTGGGCCCTGGTCTGGGCACCGCGCGGCGGCGTCACCACCACCGCGGTGTTCGACGCCATCACCTGGAACGAGGCCGCCGACCTCACCGTGGTGCGCGCCTTCGTATCGCTGCTGCGCCGCGAACGCTTCTTCGCGGTCACCGACGACCAGACCCTGCCCGCGCTGCTGGAGGCGAGCAAGGACAACCAGGAGCTCATCACCGAACGCCTCGGCGTGCAGGTCCGCCAGGCCGTGGAACTCCTCGTCGCCGCCATCGGCCGCGCCGAGGCCGCCGAGATCGAACGCGACGGCCGCGGGTTGCCCAAGGACGTCAAGCCGGAGGACGTCTACCGGGGCGCGGTCGCCGTGATGATGCGCATCGTGTTCCTGCTGTTCGCCGAGGAGCGCAACCTGTTGCCCGCCGACAACGACCTCTACGTGCAGGCGTACTCGGCGAGCCGGCTGTGCGAGGAGCTGGAGGCGCGGGCGAACGCCGGCAGCGAGAACGAACTGGAAAACACCTACGAGGCGTGGCACCGCCTGCTCGCCCTCTTCAACGCCGTGTACTACGGCATCGACCACCCGCGGCTGAAGATGCACGCCCACGGCGGCTCGCTCTTCGACCCCGAGGCGCACCCCTGGCTGCCGCTGTCGATCGACGACCGGACCGTGCTGCACATGCTCCGCGCGGTGCAGTACGTATGGATGAGCGCGGGCCGGCAGCGCACCAACCGCAGCCTCAACGTCCCCGACTTCGAGAGCCGGGACACGGCGAAGAAGGGCGAGCGCCGCAAGCTTAGCTTCCGCTCCCTCGACGTCGAGCAGATCGGCTACGTGTACGAGGGCCTGCTCGCCTTCGAGGCCAAGCGCGCCGATGACGTCGTGGTTGGCCTGGTCGGCACCGAGGGTCTCGAGGAGGAGGTGTACCTCAGCGAGCTGGAAGAGCTCGCTGGCCCGGACCTCGCCGCCCGACTGGCGGAGAAGTACCGCGAATCGGGCATAGGCAGCGTCTCCGCGTTGGAGAAGGCCCTCGCCCCGATGGACCCGGCCGAGACCGAGAAGGCCCGCGGCAAGCTGCTCGCCGTAACCAAAGGCGACGCGCATCTCGCCGAGCGGCTGCTGCCGTTCTACCGCATCATCCGGGCCGACCTGCGCGGCCTGCCGATGGTTATCCTCTTCGGCGCGCTATACGTTACCGAGTCGCGGCTACGAAAGAACACCGGCACCCATTACACGCCGCGCAAACTGGCCGAAGAGGTCGCCGAGGGTGCGCTGGAACCGCTCGTCTACAAGGTGGGGCCGCTGCAGACCGCCGACCGATCCAAGTGGGAGCCGAAGTCGTCGAAGGAAATCCTGCAGCTCAAAGTCGCGGATATCGCGATGGGATCGGCCGCCTTCCTCGTCGCCGCCGCTCGCTACCTCGGTGACCGGCTTGTCGAGGCATGGGCGCGCGAGGGTGACGAGGCCGCCACCGTCTACCTTGAGGACAGGTCGAAGAATACTAGCGACGCCGAAGTGGACCCCGTGGTCATCGAGGCGCGCAGGAAGGTTATCGAGAACTGCCTCTACGGCGCGGACATCAACCCGATGGCCGTTGAGATGGCCAAGCTCTCCCTGTGGCTGGTCTCGATGGACCCGAACCGGCCCTTCACTTTCCTCGACGACCGACTCGTCGTCGGGGACTCGCTGCTCGGCATCACCTCGGTCGAGCAGCTCGAATACATGCATCTTGACCCGGAGCGCGGGCGCAAGCTCTATGAGAGAGCGGTGTTGGACTTCACCAAGGACGTGCGCTCGCAGCTCGCCAAGATGGCCGATCGCCGTCGGTCAATCACCGAAATCCAGGAGAATGGCGATCCCCTGGCCGTGCTTGACAAGAAGAAGAGCATCCTTGGCCAAATCGAAATGGAAACTACCCAGGTCCGACTGTTCGCCGACCTCCTCGTTGGGGCGTCGATGGCGCGTGCGGTCGAGCAGGGGAAATTGCCGCCCGGCCAGCCGACCCCGTCTGAGCAGGCAAAGGCACGCGGCTTCGACGCTGCCTCGCTCAAGGCCTCCGCGTTGGCTAGCGCTGTGATACGGCGAGAGCCGGGCAGCGAACTCAAGGCACTTGAGCAGCGCAGTGAGTGGCTGGCCGCGGACCAGGTTCAAGGAACTTTTCCCCGGCAACCCATCCACTGGCCTCTGGCGTTCCCGGAGGTCTTCGAAAACGATCCGAAAAAGCGCTCCAATGGTCCCGGCTTCGACGCTGTCATCGGTAACCCACCATTCTTGGGCGGTCAAAAGCTGACGGGAGCACTGGGGGTTGCTTATCGAGAGTATCTGGTCAACGCGATCGGCCAGGGTATCCGTGGCAGTGCTGACCTGGTGGCTTATTTTGTAATTCGCGCGCATAACTTGTTGAACGAAAGCGGGCAGACCGGTCTCATTGCCACCAACTCCCTTGCGCAAGGAGATACCCGACAGGTTGGTCTCGACCAGATTGTGGCGAGCGGTGTCACGATCCGGCAGGCGGTGAAAAGCAGTCCGTGGCCGTCTGTCAGCGCGGCGTTGGAGTACTGTGCCATTTGGACTACCCGTGTCAGCCTAGGAGATAAGGCGCAGCGAATCCTCGATCACGTGACGGTCCCAGGAATTACAACCTCGCTCGATCCCATGTCGAGGGTTACAGGTTCTCCCTACCGTCTAGCAGCGAATTCAGATATTTCTTTTCAAGGGTCCAACCTTGTTGGAACAGGATTCACCATGGATCCGGACACCGCTAAATCGATGATCGCTGCTAATGAACGAAACAGGAATGTGCTCTTCCCGTACTTGAACGGGCAAGATCTCAATAGTCGGCCAGATCAGTCGGGTAGCCGGTGGGTCGTTAACTTTGGTGACCTGAGCGAGGAGGAGGCCCAAACATATCTCGAGCCGTATGAGCGGGTGTTGCGCCTTGTCAAGCCTGAGCGTGACAAGAATGGGCGTGAGACCTATCGCAAATATTGGTGGCAGTTCGGGGAGAAGCGGCCGGCGTTGACCCGGGCCATTAGCGGGCTGGGGCGAGTAATCGTTATCGCGCAGACGAGCAAGACAGTTATGCCAGCGCTTGTCCCTACTGGACAAGTGTTCTCGCATATGCTCGTAGTATTCGCAACCGACGACACCGCAATGTTGGCCTTGCTGTCGAGCGCGCCTCACTACTGGTGGGCCCTGACCCGTTCGTCGACTCTGGAGACTCGGGTCCGCTACACGCCGTCAGATGTCTTCGAGACCCTGCCGTTGCCCGAGCTGACCGACGAGATGCGCGAGCTCGGCGACCGGTTGGACACCTTCCGGCGTGAGCTCATGTTGTCCCGGCAGGCTGGGCTCACCACGACCTACAACATGGTCAACGATCCCAGGAACACCGATGACGACATCGTAGAGCTGCGACGCATCCATATGGCGATCGATGAGGCCGTCTGCCGTGCCTATGGCTGGGAGGATTTGATTCCCAAGCTCGACCACGGACACCACCCGGTGGCACGGGAAACGCGGTTCACCGTCGGCCCGTATGCGCAGCGGGAGCTGGTTGACCGGCTGCTAGAGCTGAATCACCAGCGATACGAGGAGGAGGTCGCGCAGGGGCTGCACGAAAAGCCCGGAAAGAAGAAGGCAGCCCGCCCGAAAAAACAGAACAGTCCCTCTGTGGAGGAACCGTCGGACGGGCTGTGGTGAGCGTGCCCGGACAAGGCAGCGGAAATTGTTATACGGCGGGACCGGCTAGGCCGATCAGTGCCGGTCCGTTGTAGCGGGCGTGGCTGTGAGGAGCGAACGGCTCATGATCGAGGAGCAGGGTGAATCGTCACAGGAGCCGGGAAATCGGCAGCAGGCGGTGGACCTGAGAGTGGAGAAGAGGATGACTCCCGAGGACAGGCGGCAGGCGCTCATCCGGAGTCTGAATCTGCCACAGGATTTTGAGGAGGCCACCTCGTACCAGGTGCGCGACGAGTTCGAGGAGATCGTCCGCCGTGATCTGCTCGGTCCCTGGGCTGGTGAGTTGGAGCAGCTCCCACCCAAGTCGATCGGCCCTCGGGAACGGTACCTGGTCGGCATGCTCGGGCCCAAGCACACCCCGAAGCCGTCCCTCGAGGCGGCCGCGGACACGCCCGACACCGAATCCGGGGTGTCCGGGGATGGCTACGAGGGTGAGCTGGGCGAGGTGATGACGCCGCAGAACCTCGGCCGAATCTGGGCCTCCTCGATGGGGCTGGCTTTCGCGGTCGAGGCCGACGTGCACGCGGTCGCCGTTACGGTCTCCTGGGGCCGCTACACCAAGGCCCGGGTAGAACAGGACGACGGCAAGACGGTGAGCGTCTGGGCGCGCGAGCCGGTCCGCGTGGACAAGGAGATCCGGCTCGACGGCGAGCCCTCGTACCGCGTCTCGCTCACCGGCGGCGACAACGGCGTCCTGCTCGCGGTGGCCGTACGCCCGCAGCAGGACGGCCGGCGGGTGGTCGAGCTCACGCTGATCAACGCGCAGCCCGAGCCGGAGACCAACCCGGACACCGCCTGGCTGTTCCAGTCCGAGCTCGTCGTTCGCGCTCTCGACGGCAATAGCGCGATCTTCCTGCCGATCGACGACCCGCTCGACGACACCGAGTGGGAGGGCGTCGATCTCGAGGAGAAGCACCTACGGCTGCTGTACCGCAACGAGCGCCGCTACGCCAACGGCCGCAACGTCGCCGTCCACGCCTCGGTGCGCGAGGGCGAGCGCCTCGCCCACGAACTGCGCACCACCTGGATCCCCGTCTACGAGGTGCCCGCCACCGTGGCCGCGAGCGAAGGGCTCGCCGGCGTCGAGCTGTCCATGGACGTCCTCGCCGAGGCCACCCCGGAGCGGCTGAAGGCCGGGCTCGCCCCGCTCGCCGACGGGTACGCGGCCTGGCTCGACCGGCAGCGTGACCGCATCCCCGAGCTGCCCGTCCCGCTGCGCGACACCGCGGAGAAGGCCGTGCACGCCGCCCGCGAGGTGGCCGAACGCATCCGTGCGGGCATCACCCTGCTCACCGACCCGGCCCAGCCCCGCCACGAGGAGGCCCTGCGGGCGTTCCGGTTCGCCAACCGGGCGATGGCCCTGCAACGGAAGCACACCACCGCGGCGCGGCTGCGCGAGGAGTACGGCTGGGACTACCGCCTGGCCATCGACAAGGTGGAGAAGCAGGGCCCGAAGGCCGCGTCGTGGCGGCCGTTCCAGCTCGCGTTCGTGCTGCTCAACCTTCCGGCGCTCACCCACCCGGGACACCCGGAGCGCGCCCCGGATCGTTCCGGCCTGGTGGACCTGCTGTTCTTCCCCACCGGTGGCGGCAAGACCGAGGCGTACCTCGGCCTCACCGCGTACACCCTCGCCATCCGCCGCCTCCAGGGCGTGATCGGCGACGGCGCCGACAGGCGCGACGGTCGGGCCGGTGTCGCCGTGCTCATGCGCTACACGCTGCGGCTGCTCACCGCCCAGCAGTTCCAGCGGGCCGCCGCGCTCATCTGCGCCGCCGAGGTGCTGCGCCGCGAGGACCCGGAGACCTGGGGGCGCGAGCCGTTCCGCATCGGCCTGTGGGTCGGCGGCGGCATGTCGCCCAACTGGTTCGAGGAGGCCTACGAGCAGATCAAGGAGGCCCGGGAGGCGGGCGACGGCAAGCGCACCAACGTGCTGCAGACGCTGAGCTGCCCGTGGTGCGGCGAACGCCTGCAGGGCCACCAGAATCTCCACCCCGACGAGGACCTCCGCCGGGTCTTCCTCTACTGCCCGCGCGGCGAGGGGGACGACCCCTGCCCGTTCTCGAAGCGCGGCGAGGAGGCGACGCTGCGCCCGTGGCTGGAGAGGATCGCCGCCGAGGCGGCCCCGTCCGCCCGCAGCGACGCGGAGCGCGCCGAGCTGATCGCGTCCCGGACGCGGGCGCTGCTCGCGGTGAGCCGCGAAGGGCTGCCGATCCTCACCGTCGACGAGGAGATCTACCGGTACGCGCCCGGCCTGGTGATCGCCACCGTGGACAAGCTGGCCCAGCTCCCCTGGAAGGGGTTCGCCGGCATCCTGTTCGGCCGGGTCACCCGGCGCTGCCCCCGCCACGGCTACCGGCACGACGATCTCGACGAGCACACCGGCTGCGCCGAACGGCACCATGCCAAGGGCGACCTCGAGGCGGTGAAGTACAGCGAGCCCGTGGTCCGGCTCCGCCCGCCGGACCTCATCATCCAGGACGAGCTCCACCTCATCTCCGGCGCGCTCGGCACCACGGTCGGCCTCTTCGAGGCGGCGGTCGCCGAGCTGTGCACCTGGCGGCTTCCCGACGGCACCGAGACCGGACCGAAGATCGTCGCGTCGACGGCGACGACCAAGCAGGCCGCGCAGCAGGTGCTCGGCGTGTTCGGTAAAAACCTCGCGGTCTTCCCGCCGCAGGTGATCGACGTCGGCGACACGTTCTTCTCCCGGCAGGTCCCGGTCTCCCCGGAACACCCCGGCCGCCGCTACCTGGGGCTGTGCGCGCACGGCGTGCGGCTCAAGTCGGCCGAGATCCGCCTCGCCGAGATCCTGCTGCTCGCCGGGCAGACGCTGTTCGACAAGTACGGCGAGCCCGCCGACCCGTACATGACGGTGGTCGGCTACTTCAACGCGACCCGTGAGCTCGCCGGCATGCGCCGGTACGTCGACGACGACGTGACCACCCGGGTGCGCAGCCACGGCACCCGCAAGGGCCTGTCGAACCGGATCACCTCCGACTCAGGCATGCTGAACGTGCAGGAGCTCACCTCGCGGATCTCCTCCGGCGACATCAGCGACGTGCTGCGGCGGCTTGAGCATGGATTCGACCCCGACCTCGACACCACGCCGCGCCGTAAGCAGATCGCCGCCGAGTGGGCCGACGTCTACAAGGTGAAGGACGCCAGTAAGCGCCGCAAGGCGCATCCGCTCGCCGAGCGATGGCGCGCCCGCCTCCAGGACAACGCGGTACCCGTCGACGTCGCGCTCGCCACCTCGATGCTCCAGGTCGGCGTCGACGTGCCCCGCTTCGGCCTGATGATGGTCGTCGGCCAGCCGAAGAACACCGCCGAGTACATCCAGGCGTCGTCGCGGGTCGGCCGCGACCCCAGGCGGCCCGGCCTGGTGGTCACCCTCTACAACTGGTCCCGGCCCCGCGACCTGGCGCACTACGAGGACTTCGAGCACTACCACGCCACCTTCTACCGGCAGGTCGAGGCGCTGTCGGTCACCCCGTTCACCCGGCGGGCGCTCGACCGCGGCGCGACCGCCACGTACGTGGCGGCGGTGCGCAACGCGTACGAGGAGTTCTCCCGCAACGTCGACGCCCACGACGTGCCGCTCGACGACGACCGGGTGAAGCGGATCGAGGATCGGTTCCTCGACCGGGCCCAGGCGATCGGCGAGGAGCGGGCCAGGGGCTACCTGGAGGAGCGCCTCAAGGTCATCCGGGATCTGTGGAGCGAGAAGAGGACCGGTTCCACCCGGCTCGGCTACCGCGACGGCACCTTCAAGAAGCAGCCCCTGGTGGGCCTGCTCCACCCGGCCGGCGACGGCAAGTGGGGCGACCTCACCGTCGGCCAGTCGATGCGCGAGACCGAGAACGAGATCAACCTGCTGCTCCCCGGCGGCGGCCAGATCTTCACCCCGCTGTACGGCGCGCCGTCGTGGACGATGTCCCCGTTGGACGCCACGTCCGCCTCGCCGGACGTCCCCGAGGGTGACGAGCTGGGCGAGTCCGCGCTGAACAGGAGGCGCTAACGATGGCGAGCGAGAAATACCGCACCCGCGTCGGCTCGGTACGGCCCAGCCACCTCATGTTCACCAGCGGGGTGGGGGCGCTCGTCGACCTGCCGAACTTCTCCGTGCTCGTCAAGGGCCTGGACGAGTGGCGGTACGACGGGGCGCACGGCTGGGAGCCGCTCGTCGAGCCGCGCCTGCTCGCCGCCGTGCAGTCCCTCCCGTACCGCAAGGGGGAGCCGGAGTACCTCGACTTCCGGCAGGTGAAGGAGCTGCGGCCCGCGCCGTGGCTCGCCGGGCTCGACCAGAACCCGGCCGGGCCGGCGTCCCGGGTCGGCGTGCCCACCCTGCCGTTCCCGAGCTGGATGCGCTGCACCGCCTGCAACCTGCTCGCCCCGATCGACTCGAAGGTCTTCGGCTTCGAGAACGACAAGCCGCGCAAGCCGCACGAGGCCCGGTTCTTCCACGAGAACTGCGGCCGCAAGCGCAAGGGGCGCAAGCCGCTCGCCGTCGCCGCCCGCTTCGTGCTCGCCTGCACGGCCGGGCACCTCGACGACTTCCCGTACGTCGAGTTCGTGCACCGCGGCCAGCCGTGCCCCAAGGTGAGCCACCCCACGCTGGAGATGAACGACCGCGGTGGCAACCTCGGCGCGAACGTCGCGATCAAGTGCATGAACTGCGAGGCCCAGCGCAACATCCGCGAGTGGATGGGGGACCGGAACCTGGTGCGGCTGCCCCGCTGCCGGGGGCGGCACCCCCACCTGTCGTGGTTCGCCGAGGGCGGCTGCGACCGGCAGCTGTACGTGCTCGTCGTCGGCGCCTCGAACCAGTGGTTCCCGCAGACGCTGTCCGCGCTCGCCGTACCGCAGAGCGGGGCGCGGGCGGTGGAGGCGACGGTCGAGAAACACTGGAAGGCGCTGGAGCCCCTGCCGAAGTCGATGTACCCGTGGGCGCGGGAGAACGTCGGCGCCTTCCGTGAGCTCGCCAAGTGGAGCGACGACGAGATCTGGGAGGCGGTCGAGCGGCTCAAGGCGCGGCGCGAGGGCGGCACGGACGCCTCCTCCGGCGGCTACCCCGACCTGCGGACCCCCGAATGGGAGGCGTTCACCGGCCATCCGCTGCCCGAGGAGAACGACGACTTCGCCGTCCGCCGGCTCACCGAGATCCCGGCCGCGCTGCGCGGCATCTACGCCGACGTGGTGCAGGCCGAGCGGCTGCGCGAGGTGCGCACGCTGATCGGGTTCACCCGGCTGGACGCGCCCGACCCCGACGACCCGGATCTGGTCACCCGGGCGCCGGTCACCCGGGGCAGCCCGCAGTGGCTGCCCGCCACCGAGGTGCGCGGCGAGGGCATCTTCCTGCGGCTGCCGGAGGACCTGCTTCGCGAATGGGAGGACCGGGTCGCCGAGTCGGTCGCGGTGCGCGAGCACCGCGAGGCGTACATCCGGTTCCGCAAGCACCGCTTCTCCACCCGCATCCAAGGCCCGTTCGACCCCGAACGAGGCTGGCCCGGGCCGAGGTACTACGCCCTGCACACCCTGTCGCACCTGCTGATCCGCACCATCGCGCTGGAGTGCGGGTACAGCTCGGCGAGCCTGACGGAGCGCATCTACGCGGGCACCCCGGAGGACCCGCGCAGCGGCATCCTCATCTACACGGCGGTCCCCGACGCCGAGGGCACCCTGGGCGGGCTCGTCTCGCTCGCCGAGCCCGACCGGCTCGTCGAGATCACCCGCAGGGCGCTGCGGGACGCCCGGCACTGCTCCTCCGACCCGCTGTGCGCGGAACGGCTGCCGCAGGCGCCGGAGGACTTCCTCCACGGCGCCGCCTGCCACGTGTGCCTGTTCGTCTCGGAGACCACCTGCGAGCGCGGCAACCGGTACCTCGACCGGCGGTTCATCGTGCCGATCGGAGACGAGCCGAAGCTCGCGCTCTTCCCCGAGCTGCCGTGAGACGACGCCGGGACGTGGAGGAGGCGGTCGCCGCCGCGGTCGCGCCCCTCGACCCGGGGGACCTGCTGGTGCTCGCCGACCGCATCGAGCAGGGCTGGCCGCGTGAGGGAATCCTCGCCGCGGTGCCGCGGCCCGGGTTCGGCCGGGCCGCGGCGGCCGTGCTCGACGCCGCTCCCGCCGGGACCGCGTCGCCCGCCGAGCTCGCCGCCTACCTGCGCGGCATCGCCGCCGGGCGGGCCCAGGCCGCCGACCCGGTGCGGGTGGAGGCGGTGTGGAGCGGGCCGCGGGCCCTGGAGGTGCCCGTCCGGGCCACCGCTAACGCGCTCGTCGAGCTCGTCGGCGAGGCGTCCCGGGAGCTGACGCTCATGACCTACGCGGCCGTGCCGTACCGGCCGCTGATCGACGCGCTCACGGCGGCCGTCGACCGGGGCGTCACCGTGCGGGTGGTGGTCGAGACGCTGCAGGGGGCCGGATCCGCGCTCGCCGGGACCGAGCCCGCGGCCGCGTTCGCCGAGGTCACCGGCATCGAGCTGTGGCACTGGCCGACCGGACGGCGGGCCGGAAACGGCAACGGCGCGGACGGGGACGGAGGGGCGCGCATGCACGCCAAGCTCGCCGTCGCCGACGCGCGGGCGCTGTGGGTGTCGAGCGCCAACCTCACCCCGGCGGGGGTCTCCCGGAACATCGAGGCCGGAGTGATCGTACGCGGCGGCACCGCGCCGCTCCGGGCCGCCGAGCACATCGACCGGCTGCGCGCCACCGGAGTGCTGCAGCGGCTGCGCTAGCGTGCGGAGGGATCAGGTGACGGACACGCGATGACAGGGGAGGCCAGGGTCGCCGCAGCCGACATCGCCCGGCTCGCCGGCGTGGGGCGGACCGCGGTCAGCAACTGGCGCCGCCGGTTCCCGGACTTCCCGCGGCCGGTCGGCGGCACGCCGTCCAACCCGCTGTTCTCCATGGCCGAGGTCGAGGCGTGGCTGCGTGGCCAGGGGAAACCGGTCCACCTGCCCGAGGACGAGCGGGTGTGGCACCGGATCCGGAACGCCGCGGGCGACGCCGACCCGCTCGGACTCGTCGCGGCCCTCGCCGCCGCGCTCGCCGCGGTCGGCCACCGCAGGCTTCAGCAGGCAGGTGACGCCGAGATCCGCGACGCGCTGCCGCCGGACCTCGCCGACACCCCGCTGCCCCTGCTGCGCGCCGTCGGCGAGCTCGCGGCCGATCGCGGCGATGCCGCCACCGTCGAGTTCCTCTGCCACAGGTACGCGGACGCCCACCCGCGCCGGGCGCAGAGCGTCGAGCCCGAGGTCGCCCCGGTGATGGCCGAGCTGCTCGGGCCGTGCCGTACCGTGCTGGACCCGCTGTGCGGGTTCGGCCCGCTGCTGCTCGCCGCCGCGCCCCGGGCCGAACGGCTGCTCGGCCAGGAACGCGACCCGGCCCTCGCCCGCCTGACCGCCGCCCGCCTCGACGCCGCCGCGGCGGGCGAGCACGACGTACGGCCGGGCGACGCGCTCACCCGGGACGCGTTCCCCGGGGTCGAGGCGGACGGCGTGCTCTGCATCCCGCCGTTCGGCGAACGCGTGTGGGGCCACGACGAGCTCACCAACGACCCGCGCTGGCTGCACGGCCTGCCGCCGCGCGGCGAGCCCGAGCTCGCCTGGGTACAGCACTGCCTCGCCCACCTGCGGCCCGGCGGGCACGCCGTCGTCCTCATGCCCGCGGCGGCCGCGTCCCGCCGCTCCGGGCGGCGCATCCGTTCCCGGCTGCTGCGCACCGGCACCCTGCGCGCCGTGATCGCGCTGCCGCCCGGCGCCGCCCCGCATTCGGCGGCGGCACCCCACCTGTGGGTGCTGCGCCGTCCCGGGGCCGGCGACGAGGTGCCGCCGCGCGTGCTGCTCGCCGCCTGCGCCCTCGACCAGGTCGTGCCCACCTGGCGGGCGTTCCTGCACGAGGCGGCGCCGACCGGCGCGGCCCGTGCCGTACCGGTGGTCGAGCTGCTCGACGACGAGGTCGACCTCACCCCGGCCCGGCACCTGCCCGCTCCGCCCCCGGCCCCGGTGGCGGAGCTGGAGCGGGCCCGCGCCGAACTCGCCGCCCTCGGCGCCGGCATCGCCGGGCTGCTGCCCGCCGTGACCGCCCGGACCCGCGAGCTGACCATGACCACCCTCGGCGAGCTCGCCCGCGCCGGTGCCGTCCGGCTGGAGCAGACTCCGAAGCGGATGCGGGCCGACGCGGGCGACAGGCCGGTGCTCACCGCCAAGGACGTCGTGGTGGGCCGCGGTCCCACCGGCACCGGGACGGCCGAGCCGGGTGCGGTGATCGCCCGTCCGGGGGACATCGTGATCCCGGTGATCGCCCGGGACGCCGCCGCGCGGGTGGTGGAGGAGGAGGTGCTGCTCGGCCCGCACCTGTATCTCGTGCGCGCCGACCCGAGGGCCTTCGACCCGTACTTCCTCGCCGGGTTCCTGCGCCTGACCGCGCCGCCCGGCTCAACCCTGTCCACCCGTGGCCGGCGGGTCGACCTGCGGCGGGCCCGGGTGCCGCGGCTGCCGCTCGCCGAGCAGCGCCGGTACGGCGAGGCGTTCCGGCGGCTGGACGAGTTCGAGGCGGCGCTGGCCCGGCTGTCGGCCGACGGCCACGGCCTGGCGGAACGAATCCGTGACGGAATCGTTCTTGGCGAACTGCAACCGGGTCCGTGATCATAGAGGGCTTTGTAAAGATCGCCTGATGTCTGGGGGAGAGTGGGTCACTGCCGTGACGAGGCGGACAACGATTGCCGGTCGGTATGAACTGGATCCCACGTCGCGGCGGCGGGGCGGCATGGGCGAGGTGTGGTTCGGCTACGACAAACGCCTGGACCGTCCCATCGCCATCAAGTTCATCCGGATCGACCGGTTATCCAGCGGCCGGGGCGACGACGAACTGACCCGCCGCTTCGTCCGCGAATCGCGGATCACCGCCCGGATGAACCACCCGGGCGTCCCCGTCGTGTACGACTGCGGCACGCACGAGGACAAGCTGTACCTCGTCATGCAGCAGATCGAGGGGTGCTCGGTGTCCGACCTCATCGCCGAGGTGGAGCCGATCCCGGTGCCCTGGGCGGCCGCCATCGCCGCGCAGGTGTGCAGCGTGCTCGCCGCCGCGCACGCCAGCTCGCTCGTGCACCGCGACCTCAAGCCGTCCAACCTCATGATCTGCCCCGACGGGTCGGTGAAGGTGCTCGACTTCGGCGTGGCCGCCGCGCTCACGCCCGACGCGACCAAGATCACCGCGACCGGCACGGCGATCGGCACCCCCGAGTACATGGCGCCCGAGCAGGCGCTGAGCGGCACCACCAGCCCGCAGAGCGACCTGTACTCGCTGGGCGTCGTGCTCGACGAGATGCTCACCGGCCGCAACCAGTTCTCCGCCCCGACCCCGCTCGCGTCCATGCGCCGGCACCTCGACGCGCCGCCGACCCCGCCGCGCAAGTGCCGCCCGGACGTGCCCGAGGAGCTGGAGCGGCTCGTGCTGTGGCTGCTGGAAAAGACCCCCGACCGTCGCCCTCCCGACGCCGCCACCGTCTACGACCATCTCGTCGGCTTCTGCCGCGAGCTGCCGCCGCTGCCGGGCTTCGTCGACCAGTCCGGGCGCAGCCCGGCACGCATGTACACCTCGGTGCTGCCGCCGCTCGCCGCGTCGGGCAAGCCCGCCGTCACACCGCCGCCCTCGCGGCCGGTGCCGCCGCGGAGCCGTACCGCCGAGCCCACCACCCCCACCCCCTCGATCGGCCGCACCGACATCGAGCTGGCGATGCAGGAGGCCAAGGAGCTCAAGGGGGAGGCCCGGTTCAGCCAGGCGGCGGAGGTGCTGGCCCGGGTCGTCGAGCCCGCCACCCGTGCCTTCGGCGCGCACGACGCCGGCGTGATCGACCTGCGGATCGAGTACGCCGACGTGCTCTTCCTCGGCGGCGACTACCGCCGGGCCGCCCCCGAGTTCCGGCGGCTCGCCGAGGACCTCGCCGAGCGCGAAGGGCCCGACGACAGCCTCGTGCTGCGGTTCCGCCTCATGGAGGCCAACTGCCACGCCGCGGCCGGCGAGACCTCCCTCGCCCTCACCCAGCTCACCGGCCTGCTGGAGGACGAGAAGCGGTACGGCGTCGACGAGGACCGCATCCTCGAGCTGCGGCGGCAGATCGGGCTGCTGCAGCTCGGCTCCGGCGACCGCGCCGGCGCGGCCCGCACCTTCCGCGAGCTGCTGCCCGACCTGGAACGGCGGAGCGGACCGGACAACCCCAATCTGCACCGGGTGAAGGAGATCCTCGACGGGCTGGAGGGTGAGGGCTGACGTGGCCAGGCTCGGAATCCACAGGGAGTTCCTGCGCGAGTTCGCCAGGCTGGAACGCTCGGTGCAGGACCGCGTGATCGAGGTCTTCACCAAGTTCGAGCACCACACCCACGCCGGGCTCCACCTGGAGAAGCTCAACAACCCGCGCGATCCCCGGTTCCGCACGATCCGGATCGACAAGTTCTGGCGCGGCGTCGTGCTCGCCCCCGACAGCGGTGACGTCTACACGCTGCTGCGGGTCCTGCCGCACGACGACGCGTACGACTGGGCCCAGCGGCACCGCGTCTCGGTGAACGCCGTCACCGGGCGGATCGAGCTCCGGGACGTGGTGGCGATCGACGAGGCGTTGCCGCGGCTCGTCGAGACCGCCGGTAAGGCGCCCCGGCGGCTGTTCGACGACATCAGCGACGCCGACCTGAGGCGGCTCGGCATCGACGAGCAGACCCTCGCCCTCGCCCGCGTCCTCACCGACGTCGCCCAGCTCGAGGCCGCGCAGGCGTTCCTGCCGCAGAACCAGTGGGATGCGCTGTACGGCCTCGCCGCCGGACTCACTCCGGAGGAGGTGTGGGCGGAGCTCGGGGTGGCCGAGGCGACCGAGCCGTACGACACCGAGGACATCGCCGCGGCCGTGGCCCGCACTCCCGAGCGGGTCGTGCTTGTGGACGGGCCGGAGGAGCTCATGGAGATCTTCCGGCACCCGTTCGCGCTGTGGCGTATATACCTGCATCCGACCCAGCACCGGATCGCGCACGCCACCTACTCCGGGGCGGCGCGGGTCACCGGCGGGCCCGGGACGGGCAAGACGGTCGTCGCCCTGCACCGCGCCCACCAGCTCGCCGTCCGCGGCGCCGGGCCGGTGCTGGTGACCACGTTCACCTCGACGCTGTCCGCCTCCCTCGAGGCCGGGCTCAAGCTGCTGGCCGACTCCGCCGAGGTGCTCGACCGCATCCAGGTGCGGCACGTCGACCAGCTCTCGTACCAGATCTTCGCCGAACGGCACGGCCGGCCCGCCATCCTGCGGGACGCCGAGGAGAAGGCGATCTGGCGGCGCATCATCCGGCACCTCGGCCTGCCGTTCACCGAGACCTTCCTCGCCGAGGAGTGGCGGCACGTCATCCTCGCCCAGCAGATCGGCAGCGCCGCCGAGTACCTGGAGGCGAAGCGCGCGGGCCGCGGCCGCCGCCTCGGCACCCGGCAGAAGGCCCAGCTCTGGCAGGCCGTGTGGGAGTTCCAGGAGGAACTCAAGCGGCGGCGGCTGTGGACCCACGAGACCATCTGCGTCGAGGCCACCCGGCTGCTGAACGAGCGCGCGGACAAGCCGTACCGGCACATCGTGGTCGACGAGGCCCAGGACCTCCACCCGGTGCAGTGGCGGCTGCTGCGCGCCGCGGTCGCGGAAGGGCCCGACGACCTGTTCATCGCCGGCGACACCCACCAGCGCATCTACAACAACCGCGTCTCGCTGCGCGACGTCGGCGTACGGGTCGCCGGGCGGTCCACCCGGCTCACCATCAACTACCGGACCACCGCCGAGATCCTCGCCTGGAGCCTCGGCATGCTGCAGGGCGAGCCGATCGACGACATGGACGGCGGCCTCGACACGGTCGCCGGGTACCGGTCCGAGGTGCACGGGCCGCCGCCGCGGCTCGTCGGCTTCGCCGTGCAGAAGGACGAGCTCGACGCGCTGTGCCGCAAGGTGCGCGAGTGGCTCGACGCGGGCGTCGCACCCGAGGAGATCGGCATCGCGGCACGCTCGAACATGCTCGCCGACGCCGCCGTGACCGCGTTGAAGACCGCCGGGATACCGGCCGGGCCGCTGGCCCGGTCCTCGGACACCGACGAGGTGGTCCGGGCGGGGACGATGCACCGGATGAAAGGCCTGGAGTTCCGGTGCGTGGCCGTCATCGGGGTCGGCGAGCACCAGGTACCGGCCCCCAACGCCGTCACCCCGGCCGAGGAGGACGAGCTCACCCACACCCAGGACCTGCAGCGGGAACGGTGCCTGCTGTTCGTGGCGTGCACCCGGGCGCGCGAGGAGCTGTACGTGTCCTGGCACGGGCGGCCGAGCCCGTTCCTTGCCGGCGTTCTCGGCTGATCTCTCGGTGAGGCGGCGGATGCGGAGCGTAGATTAGGCGGGCAGAGCGCGATCTTTCTTCCCCCGGGAGCAGAAGGTGGCCACTCTTTCGGTTCTTCTCAGTCAGATCGACAACGGAACGGTCCTCCTGCCGGAGTTCCAACGCGGGTACGTGTGGAACCGCGACCAGGTACGCGGGCTCATGCGCTCGCTGTACCGGGACTATCCGGTGGGCGGACTGCTGCTGTGGGAGACGGTTCCCCCCGAATCGTCGGTCCGCGGCGGATCGGCGGACGGCGGCGTCCGCCTGCTGCTGCTCGACGGGCAGCAGCGCATCACCTCGCTGTACGGGGTGATCCGCGGGCGTCCGCCCGCGTTCTTCGAAGGGGACCCGTCGGCGTTCACCGGGCTGCGGTTCAACGTCGAGGACGAGTCCTTCGAGTTCTATACCCCCACCAAGATGCGGGACGACATCCGGTGGGTGGACGTCACGCGGCTGTTCAACGAAGGGCTGCAGCCGTTCATCAAGGAGTTCAGCGTCGCCTGCCCGGAGAAGCTCCCGGTCTACATCGAGCGGCTCAACCGGCTGCTCAACCTGCTCAACCGGGAGTTCCACGAGGAGAAGATCACCGGCCCGGACAAGGACGTCGACGTCGTCGTCGACATCTTCAACCGAGTGAACTCCGGCGGCACCGCGCTGTCCAAGGGTGACCTGGCGCTGGCGAAGATCTGCGCCCAGTGGCCGCAGGCACGTCAGGTGATGCGCGATCAGCTGGCCAGGTGGAAGGAAGCGGGGTTCAACTTCTCGCTCGACTGGCTGCTGCGGAACATCACCGCCGTGGCGACCGGGCGGGCCGTCTTCACCGCCCTCGACTCCATCTCGGCCAAGGAGTTCGAACACGCGCTGGCGGAGGCGGTCCACCACATCGACTACATGCTCCACACGGTGTCCACCCGCCTCGGTCTCGATCACGACCAGGTGCTCATGGGCCGGTACGCGTTCCCGGTCATCTCGCGCCTGCTCCACCTCACCCCGGGCGGCCGGTTCCTCGACCCCGCGCACCGGGACCGTGTGCTGTTCTGGTACGTGCACTCGGCGCTGTGGGGGCGCTTCGCCGGATCGACCGAGACCCAGCTCGCCAAGGACTACGAGACGGCGCAGCGCTCGGGGATCGACGGGCTCATCGCGAGCCTGGAGCGGTGGCGCGGCGGCCACCTGGAGATCAAGCCGCACGACTTCGAAGGCTCCACCCGGGGCTCGCGGTTCTACCCGCTGCTCTACATGCTCACCCGGGTCACGGGTGCCCGCGACCTCGGCACCGGCCTGCGGCTCGGCACCACCGAGTGGGGCGAGCAGGCCCCGCTCCAGATGCACCACATCTTCCCCAAGGCGCTGCTGTACCGGGCCGGCTACGACCGAGGCCAGGTCAACGCCGTGGCGAACTTCTGCTTCCTCACCCAGGACCCCGGCCGGGACAACTTCGGCCTGTTCGGCCCGGAACTCGGGCACACGATCGGCCGCTGGCCGCCGCAGGAGTACCTCGCCGAGGCCGAAAGAAGGCGTCCCGGCGTCCTCGCCTCGCAGTGGATTCCCACGGACCCCGACCTGTGGCGGCCCGAGCGGTATCTCGACTTCCTCGCCGCTCGGCGCGAGCTGCTCGCCAAAGCCGCCCAGGAGTTCCTCACCGGGTTGCGCGACGGTGTCGCCGCGGCCGAGGCGCCTCCGCTCGAGCGTGTCGTGGTCGTCGCGGACGAGCAGGACGACGTGCGCGCCGCACAGATCAAGGCGATGGTGGAGGAGCTGACCAGGCTCGGCTACGCCGAGCCCCAGCTCGACAGCGAGATCGCCGACCCGGTCACCGGCCGGGCGCTCGCGGTCGCCGAGGCCTATTGGCCCAATGGCCTTCAGCCGGGCCAGGGCAAGCCGGTCGTGCTCGAGCTCGATCCGGAGGCGGCCGACCTGCCCAGGCTCGAGGAGCTCGGCTACGAGGTGTTCACCTCGGTCGACGCGCTGCTCGGCTATGCCGTACGGCGGAGCGAGAGCGCGGCGGGGGAGCCGTCGGCCGAGGAGTGGAAGGCATTCGCGGAACCGGAGGAGGCGCCCGTCGCCGAGGCGGGGTCGGTGGAGGCCGAGTTCGAGAAGGCCATGTGGGACATCTACACGCGGGCGAAAAACGAGGCGAACTACCACGCCACCTACTTCCGCAGCATGCTCTCCGAGTACGGGGGCCTCGCCACCGCCCGCAAGCTTCTGTCCGCCCCGGCGGTCTCCGACGGCTTCGCCGCCCTGTGGGAACGCAGCCGCCTCGACCTCACCGTCGAGGCCCTGGTCGTCCAGGAACGGTTCGCCGACCTGTTCAGCCCGAAGGAGATCGACGTGGCCCGGTACCGGCTGGAGCAGTTCGGTTATGTCTGACCGGGGACGCGGTCACGAGGCACGCGATCAGTCGAGGTAGCCGAGGCGATCGCGGTCATCGATGGGCCCGGATCGGGCACGGAAGAGAAGCTCCTGGCAAGGGCGGTGCGCGTCAGGGGATCGCCTGTCCGCCAGGAGCTTCTCAGCCGAGAGCCGCGCAACGACGTGGTCACCGCTGAGGTCCGCTTGGGAGCCGGGAGCCTGACGGCCTCGGTGTGGACAGACCTCTGCTCGTCGGCGTGCGCGGGAACAGGGACACTGCGGGCGGGGCCTTCTGGCGATGAGGGGACCGGTTCACGAGTACCGGGTCCGGCGTCCCGACCGTCCGAGGGTAAGAAGTCACGCGGTAGCCGGGTATCCCAGGCTCAGGGCCTGTCGGTGCGTGGCAACCTGATCACCCGCTTTCATCAGGACCGCCGCTGATCGGGAAACGCGGTGGTGCGGACTCCGGATCGGGGAGGCGGGGGCCCTCGGACGAGGCTCGGTTCCCGTGGGGCGCGGTTGCATCCACACCCACGTCGCCTTGGGCTTCGGCGCGGGCTTTGCGGTCTTGCTTACGGGGCTTGAGGGCGGTTCCGTCACGGGCCAGCTGTGTCAATCGATAGTAGGAAGCATCCTTACCGTTCCTGCTGAGGGTGATCGTCTCGCCCTTCAGAAGCTCTGCGGCGCCCCATTGCGCGAGGTTGCCTTTCCCGCTGTCGGCCAAGGCTTCAAGCATCATGAGGGCGGTTGTTTTGCTCCAGTTCTCTCCGATTCGCCAATATGCGAGTATCTCTGCGCAGAGGAGCTCGCCGTAATTCGGTTCCTTCTCCGCTCCGGCAGCCGATCTTTCGGTTAGTCGCTCGACCGCTCTGGCGATGTCGGTTGCCGCCTTCTGCAGCTCGGTTATGGTCCTCCTGGCGTCTTCGACGAGGCCGCTGAGCTCGGGTAAGAGGCTTTCTATCGCCTCGATGAACCTGCGTCTTTCCTCCCGCCGTTCGAGCATGGCCCGCAGCGGCCAGATGCCTGCGAGCCGGTGTGCGGACGAGGCGGCACGACCGTTCGATACTTCGGATTCAGCCATTCGTCCCTCGCCTGATACGAATGCCCCTTCCCCAGGGACGATAGGCGGCCGGAAACGAGGCGACCAGACAGTGTTTACTGACCGCGATGACAGAGATGCGAAACTCAGGTCAATCGTGTCGGCGAGAAGGACGGAACCGTTCGCCTTACCGCGAGCCGGCCGTCTCCGTGAGGCGATTAAGGCGTCCGGCTGGGTAGACGAAGGGCGCCGTGGTGGTTGCAGACGGCGTCGGGTAGGACGTCGTGGGCCGGGCTGGGGGTGAGGGGCGTGTTCCTGCAGCAGCTCTACCTGGAGTCCTTGGGACACGCGTCGTATCTGGTGGGGGACGAGCGGACCGGCCGGGCGCTGGTGTTCGATCCGCGGCGGGACGTTGACGTTTACCTGGAGGCGGCGCGGGCGGCTGGGGTGCGGATTGCGTATGCCGCCGACTCGCACGGGCACAACGACTACCTGTCGGGGCTGATCGAGCTGCGGGAGCGGGCCGGGGCCGAGCTGTGGGGGTCGGCCGTGGCCGAGCTCGGGTATCCGCACCGGGCGCTGCGGGACGGGGAGGTCGTCGAGGTCGGCGACGTGGGAGTGGAGGTGTGGCACACCCCTGGGCATACGCCCGAGCACATCAGCCTGGTGCTGTACGACCGGGCGGTGTCGGCCGACGTGCCGGTGGCGGTGCTGTCCGGTGGGTCGCTGCTCGTGGGGGATGTGGCGCGGCCGGATCTGCTGGGCGGGGAGGAGCAGGTGCGGGAGGCGGCGCGGGCGCTGCGGGAGACGGTGGACAGGCTGCTCACGCTGCCGGATCACGTGCAGGTGTATCCGACGCACGTGGCCGGGTCGTTGTGCGGGGGCCGGATCGGCAGGCGGCTGTCCACGACGATCGGGTACGAGAGGCTCACCAATCCGGCGATCGGCCGGCCGGTCGCGCTGGGCGAGCTGCCCGCGGTGCCGCCGTACTGGCGGCGGATGCGGCCGCGGAACCTCGCAGGGGTCGCGCCGCTCGGGGTGATCCCGGAGCCGCCCGCGCTGGAGGTGGCCGAATTCGACCGGCGGCGGCTGGCGGGGGCACATGTGCTCGACACGCGGGCGCCGGAGGCGTTCGGGGGTGGGCACATTCCCGGGGCTCTCAACGTGGGGCTCGGGCCGGCCTTCGCGACCTGGGCGGGGACGGTGCTGCCGGACGGAGCCCGGGTGCTGCTCGTGCTCGACCGGCCGGAGGACCTGTGGGAGGCGGTCTGGCAGCTGCTGCGCATCGGGTATCCGCCGCCGCAGGGGTGGCTCGCGGGCGGCATGGCGGCCTGGCGCACCTCGGGACGGCCGGTCGGGTTCCTGCCGCAGCTCACCGTCGAGGAGCTGTACGGCCGGCTCGACCGGGACGAGACCGACCTGCTCGACGTGCGCCAGCCCGCCGAGTGGGCCGGCGGGCACGTGCCGGGCGCGGTGCACGTCACCGGCGCCGAGCTGCCGGGCCGCGTCGGCGAGGTGCCCGGATCCCGGCCGCTCGCCGTGATGTGCGGCAGCGGCTACCGGTCCTCGGTCGCGGCGAGCCTGCTCGCCCACCGCGGCCGCACCGGCGTGCACAACGTCACCGGCGGCATGGCCGCGTGGACCGCCGCGGGGCTTCCCGTGGTGCCGCCCGGCGCGCGGTGACCGGGTCGGCACGCCGTACGGCACGGGCCTCCGGTCACCGGATCCCCGAAACCCGGGGGTGGTGACCGAGTGGATCGGTCTGTGTTAGGTTAGCCTTGCCTTACTTGATCCTTCTTGGAGGTTCCGTGCGCCCCCAGCATCTCATGCGTCGTCTGCGTGCTGTGCTGCTGATGCCCGCTCTGCTCGTCCTTGCCGCGTGCGGCGGCCAGGGCGCCGACTCGGCGGACGCCGCCGCGGGCGGGCGGCAGGCCGTGGAGAAGGTCACCGTCGCCCACGCCCAGGGCAGCACCCCCGTGCCCAAGAACCCGCAGAAGGTGGTCGTGTTCGACGTGGGCGTGCTCGCCACCCTCGACGAGCTCGGTGTCAAGGTCGCCGGGGTGCCCACGGTGGAGAACCTCCCGGACCACCTCGCCGAGTACGCCGGTGACGGGTACGCCAAGGTCGGCTCGCTGTTCGAGCCGGACTACGAGAAGGTCAACGCGCTCGAGCCCGACCTGATCATCGTCGCCGCCCGCTCCGCCGCCGCGTACGGCGAGCTGTCCAAGATCGCCCCCACCGTCGACCTGAGCGTCGACTACACGGACTTCCTCGGCAGCTTCCGGCAGCGCATGGAGGCGATCGGCACCATCTTCGGCAAGGAGGCCGAGGTCAAGCAGCGGCTCGACGCGATCGACGCCGCCGTGCAGGAGGCCAAGGCGAAGGCCGACGACCGCACCGGGCTGATCGTGCTCACCACCGGCGGCAAGATGAGCGCGTTCGGGCCGGGCTCCCGGTTCGGGCTCATCCACGACGTGATCGGCGTCAAGCCCGCCGACCCGGACATCAAGGCCGACACCCACGGCGAGGCGATCACGGCCGAGTTCATCGCCAAGGCCGACCCCGACATCCTCTACGTCATCGACCGCGACTCGGCGATCGGCGAGAACGGCGAGGCCGCCCAGAAGGTGCTCGACAACGCCCTCGTCAACGGCACCAAGGCCGCGAAGAACGACAAGATCGTCTACCTGGAGCCCTTCACCTGGTACGTCGCCCCGAACGCGCTCAGCTCGGTGGAGAACATGGTGAAGGCCGTCGGCGACAGCCTGTCGTGATGACCCGCCGGCGATCCGCCGGTCGGCTGCGCGCGTGGCATCTGGCGGCCGGGGTGGTGACGCTCACCGTCCTGGCCGCCGCCTCGCTGCTGGTCGGCGTCGGCGACGTGACCCCGGCCGGGCTGCTCGGCGGGCGGGACGAGGACCTGCACCTGCTCGTCGAGTCCCGGCTGCCGCGGCTGCTCGCCGTACTGCTCGCCGGGACCGCGATGAGCGTGGCCGGCCTGATCATGATGCACATCACCGGCAACCGGTTCGTGTCCCCGTCGACCGCGGGCACCACCGAGTCGGCCACGCTCGGCGTGCTCGTGGCGACGCTGTTCGCCGGGGGAGAGGCCGTGATCGTCAAGATGGCGCTCGCGGTCGCCTGCGCGCTGCTCGGCACGTTCGTCTTCATGACGATCCTGCGGCGGCTCACCTTCCGCGACATGATCCTCGTGCCGCTCGTCGGCATCATGTTCGGCGGGGTGATCGGCGCGGCCACCACGTTCGTCGCCTACCGGTACGACCTGCTGCAGACCCTCGGCGCGTGGACCTCGGGCGACTTCTCCGCGGTGCTGCGCGGCCGGTACGAGCTGCTGTGGCTGGCGGGCGGGGTGACGCTGCTCGGGTACCTGTACGCCGACCGGTTCACGGTCGCGGGCATGGGCCGCAGCTTCGCGATCAACCTCGGGGTGCGGTACGACCGCGTGGTGAACACCGGGCTCGTGCTCGCCTCGGTGATCACCGCCGTGGTCGTGGTCACCGTCGGCGAGATCCCGTTCGTCAGCCTGATCGTGCCGAACCTCGTCACGCTCGCGCTCGGCGACAACCTGCGGTACGCCCTCCCGGTGACCGCGCTCGCCGGGGCGTTCTTCGTGCTGCTGTGCGACGTGGCCGGGCGGCTGATCCGCTTCCCGTACGAGATCCCGGTGTCCACCGTGCTCGGCGTGGTCGGCAGCGCGATCTTCCTGGTGCTGCTGCTGCGCGGTGGCAGGCGGATGGGGGTGCGATGAGCGCGACGACCACCACGTCCGGCACGCCGGTCGCGGCCGGTACCGCCGTGCCGACCGCCACGGCGTTCGCGGCGGCGCGGCGCCGGGAGCGCCGCATGCTCGCCGTACTCGCCCTCCTCGCGCTCGCCGCGGTCGCCGCGTTCGCGTTCATCGGCATCAAGGGCAACTGGGAGTTCGCGCTCGCCATCCGGTTCCGGAAGATCGCCACGATGGCCGTGGTCGGGGTGGCGATCGCCTGGTCGAGCGTGCTGTTCCAGACGGTGACCGGCAACCGCATCCTCACCCCATCGATCATGGGCTTCGACCAGCTCTTCGTGCTGATCCAGACCGTGATCGTGTTCCTGTTCGGGGCGCTGGCGCTCGCCACCGCCGACCCGCGGCTGCTGTTCTCCGGCCAGGTCGCGGCGATGGTCGGCTTCTCCACGCTGCTGCACCGGTGGCTGTTCGGCCGCCGCGGGCGCGACCTCTATGTCATGGTGCTCGCCGGGGTGATCTTCGGCACGCTGTTCGGCAGCCTCGCCAACCTCGCCGCCCGGCTGATCAATCCCAACGACTTCGTCGTGCTGCAGGACAGCCTGTTCGCCAGCCTCAACCAGGTCGATGCCGGGCTGCTCGGCTTCTCCGCGCTGCTCATCGGCGCGATGGCCGCCTGGACGCTGCGGCTGCGGCACCGGCTCGACGTCGTGGCGCTCGGCCGGGACCACGCGATCAACCTCGGCGTCGACCACGCCGCGGTGGTGAACCGGGCGCTGGTGATCGTCGCGGTGCTGGTGTCGGTGGCGACCGCGCTGGTGGGGCCGATCACCTTCCTCGGCCTGCTCGTGGCGAACCTCGCCCGGCAGCTTGTCGGCACCTTCCGGCACGGCGTCCTGCTGCCCGCCGCCGCGCTCATCGCGGTGATCACGCTGGTGGGCGGCCAGCTCATCCTCGAGCGGGTCTTCACCATGGACACCGCGCTCACCGTGATCGTCAACTTCGTCGGCGGCGTCTACTTCATCGCCCTGCTCATCCGGGAGTCCCGACGGTGATCGAAATCAGGAACGTCACCAAAAGGTACGGCGAGCACGCCGTCGTCGACCGGGTGTCGCTCACCATCCCCCGGGGCGGCGTGACCTCGATCATCGGCGCGAACGGCGCCGGCAAGTCCACCCTGCTGTCGATCATCAGCCGGCTGCTGCCCGCCGACGAGGGCACGGTCACCGTCGACGGCATGGACGTCGCCACCACCCCCACCGAGCGCCTCGCCCGCCGCCTGGCCATCCTCCGCCAGGACAACCACATGCCGGTCCGGCTCACCGTGCGCGAGCTCGTCGCGTTCGGCCGGTTCCCGCACACCGGGGGCAGGCTCACCGCCGAGGACCACCGGCTCGTGGACGAGGCGCTGCGGTACTTCGAGCTCACCGACCTCGCCGACCGGCACCTCGACCAGCTCTCCGGCGGGCAGCGGCAGCGCGCGTTCGTCGCCATGACCCTCTGCCAGGACACCGACTACGTGCTGCTCGACGAGCCGCTCAACAACCTCGACATGCGCCACTCGGTGCAGATGATGCGCCGCCTGCGCCGCATGGCCGAGGACTACGGCAAGACCGTCGTGATCGTGGTGCACGACATCAACTTCGCCTCCTGCCACTCCGACGTGATCGTGGCGATGAAGCACGGCCGGGTGATCGCCCAAGGGCCCACCGCCGAGATGATGACCCCCGAGATCCTCGGCGAGGTCTACGACCTCGACATCGACGTGCACGAGCTGTCCGGCCGCCGCATCGGCGTCTACTTCGCCTGACCGCCCGCCCGGCGCCCTGCCCGGCCACCCGCCGCTACAGGCCGGGCAGGGTGTCGGGCACGTCGTACACCGGCCAGCCGTCGTCCCCGCGCCGCACGTTCGGATGCGGCCGGTACGGCTGCCGCCGCCCCGCGTCGAGCAGGTGGACCACGGTCGCCCCGCGCATCGCGAGCGCGTCGGCGATGAGCATGCGGTGGCAGTGCCACCACACGGTCTCGGCGCACATCACCGCGATCCGCTCGCCGCGGGCGGCCCGCCGTACCAGCTCGTCGACCGCGGCGCGGAACTCCGCGGTGTCCATGTGGTCGGCGTAGCCGGAGAACGCGGCGTGGCGCAGCGCGGTGTGCCGGGAGCCGGGCCGCCGCGACCGGCGCCCGCCCAGGGCCTCGCCCTGCCACTCGTAGCCGATGCCCGCCTCGGCGAGCGCGGCGGCGAGCGCCGCGCGCCCGAACTGCGGGTGCCGCCGCGACCCGGGGAACCGCCGCACGTCGGCCAGCGTCGTCACCCCGGCGTCCCGCAGCACCGCGAGGAACGCCTCGGCCGTCCGCGCGCCGTGCCCGACCGTGAACACCTCCATCCCTCCCGACGCTACCGCCGGCGCGCCCCGCGGCGGGGGACCGGGGGAGCGCGTCGCGGACCGCCGGGGTGGAACAGGTTCTCGTGCGCCGTCCGGTGGCGGCTCCCGCCGGGCGCGCGGCGGCCGCCGGCCCGGCCGGAGGCGGGGAGTATCGGCAAGGATTGCCGACAACCTTGCCGGGATTTATCCCTGATGCGATCGTTGACAACTGTTGCGTCGATTTATACCTTCATCGTCACGGAATGCGCCGTGTTGTCGGGGAGGGGCGGCCGTTCGGCCGTCCGGGCACGGCGATCGCGCGGGCGGGCACCGCCGTACGCCGCGGCGTACGGCCGGGTTCGCCTGCGCCGGGAACGGTGTCCGACCTGCACCGATGCCGGTGGCGGGGCGGCGCCGTCCGACGACCGGGTCCCCAGCGGGACGTGGCGGAATTGCACCAGATTTTTTGAGAGAAGCCCCGTGAAAAAGATCCGCGCCATTCTTGCCGCCGCCTCACTGATTCTCCTCACCGCCTGCGGAGGCGGAGGCGATTCATCGACCGGATCCGGTGGTGCCCAGGGGGCGGGCGGCACCACCAAGGTGAAGGTCAACGTCATCCCCATCATCGACGTCGCCCCCATCTACCTGGGCAAGGAACAGGGTTTCTTCGCCGAGCAGGGCCTGGAAGTGGAACTCGTCACCGCCCAGGGCGGTGCGGCGATCGTCCCGGCCGTGGTGAGCGGTCAGGTGGAGTTCGGGTTCAGCAACCTCACCTCGCTCATCATCGCCCGCTCCCAGCAGGTGCCGGTCAAGGTGGTGGTCGCCGGCGCCGGTTCCACGGGCGAGCAGGGCAAGGACTTCGGCGGCATCGTCGTCAAGGCCGGCAGCCCGATCAAGTCCGCCAAGGACCTGGAGGGCAAGCGGGTCGCGGTGAACACGCTCAACAACATCAACGACACCACGGTCCGCGCCTCGGTCCGCGCCGCCGGCGGCGACCCGAAGAAGATCAACTTCGTCGAGCTGCCGTTCCCGGACATGCTCCCCGCGCTCGACAAGGGCACGATCGACGCCGCGCAGGTGGTCGAGCCGTTCCTCGCCACCGCGGTGAAGAACGGCGACCGCGTGATCGCGTCGAACTACGTCGACACCGCGCCCAAGCTCACCGTCGCCGCGTACTTCACCTCGGAGCAGCTCGCCCAGTCCAACCCCGACCTGGTGCAGCGCTTCGCCGCCGCGATGAAGAAGTCGCAGCAGTACGCCGAGGAGAACCCGGACGCGGTGCGCAAGATCCTGCCCACCTACACCAAGATCGACGCCTCGCTCACCGAGTCGCTCACCCTGCCGAGCTTCCCCACCGAGATCGACCCCAACTCGGTGGAGACGCTCACCCGGCTCGCGGTGGACGACGGGCTGATCACCACGGCCCCGGACGGCAAGGAGCTGCTGCCGTGACCGCGGCGGTGACGGCGAGCGGGCCCCGGACCGGCAGGCGCCGTCACCGCCCTGCGCCCGCCTGGCTTCTCGGGCTGATCGGGCTGGCCGGGCTCGTGGCGGTGGTGGAACTCGTGCCCCGGGCCGGGCTGGTCGACGAGCGGTACCTGCCGCCGTGCAGCGCGATGCTCGCGGCGCTCGCCGAGCAGGCGGGCACCGCCGAGTTCTGGACGGCGCTGCTCGAGACGCTGCGCGGCTGGGCGATCGGCCTCGCGATCGCCCTGGTCGCGGGGGTGGTGCTCGGCATCGTGATCGGCAGCGCGCCGCTGCTGCGCGCGGCGACCGCCTCCACGATCGAGTTCCTGCGGCCGATCCCCTCGGTGGCGCTGATCCCGCTCGCCGTGCTGCTGTTCGGCACCGACATGCGCTCGACCCTGCTGCTGGTCGTCTACGCCTCCTTCTGGCAGGTGCTCGTGCAGGTGCTGTACGGCGTGCGGGACGTGGACCCGGTCGCCGACCAGACCGCGCGGATGTACCGGTTCCGGCCGCTCACCCGGGTGCGGAAGGTCATCTGGCCGACCGCCCTGCCGTACGTGATGACCGGGTTCCGGCTCGGCGCCTCGGTCGCGCTGATCCTGGAGATCACCGGCGAGCTGATCATCGGGTCGCCGGGGCTCGGCAGGCAGATCGCGGTGGCGCAGAGCTCGGGCGCGGTCGCGCCGATGTACGCCCTGGTGATCGTGGTCGGCCTGATCGGCGTGGCGGTCAACGTGGTCGCCCGCACGGCCGAGCGCCGGGTGCTGCGCTGGCACCCGTCCGTCCGTACGGAGGTGGCGTAGCCGATGAAGCCGATCAACCTCGCCAAGCGGGCCGTGGTGGCGCTGGCGCTCCCGGTCGTGCTCGTCGCGATCTGGTGGGTGGCGACGGCGAACAGCACGAGCATCTTCTGGCCGCCGCTCAGCCGGATCGTCGGCGTGTTCGGCGAGACGTGGTTCACCGGCCGGTTCACCGCCGACGTGCTGCCCAGCCTGGCGCGGCTGTTCGTCGGCTACCTGGCCGCGCTGGCGCTCGGGGTGGCGATGGGCGTCGCGATCGGGTCGTTCCGCGTGCTGCGCGGCCTGGTCGAGCCGGTGCTGGAGTTCTTCCGCGCGATCCCGCCGCCGGTGCTCGTGCCGATCCTCATGCTGTTCGCCGGCATCGGCAACGAGATGAAGGTGCTGGTGATCGTCTCCGGCTGCCTGTGGCCCGTGCTGCTCAACACCGTCGAGGGCGTGCGGGGCCTGGACGAGGTGCTGCGCGACACCGCCCGCTGCTACCGGCTCGGGCCGCGGGCCCGGCTGCTGCGGCTGATCCTGCCGGGGGCGAGCCCGCAGATCGCCGCCGGGGCGCGCCAGGCGCTGTCCATCGGGATCATCCTCATGGTGATCAGCGAGATGTTCGCCGCGAGCAACGGCGTCGGGTTCACCATCATCCAGTTCCAGCGCAGCTTCGCCATCCCGCAGATGTGGACCGGGATCATCGTGCTCGGCCTGATCGGCATCGCGCTGTCCGTGATCTTCCGGATGGTCGAGCGCCGCCTGCTGAGCTGGTACATCGGAGTGCGCGAGGCGCACCGGACAGAGGGCTGACATGACGACATCACCTGTGGGGGAGGCCGCCGCGACGTCGACCGCGCTGCTCGAGGTCCGCGGCCTGAAGAAGGTCTACGAGGGGCGCGGCCGGCGCATCGAGGCGGTCCGCGACCTGACGTTCGACGTCGCCGCCGGGGAGCTGGTCTGCATCGTCGGCCCGTCCGGCGCGGGCAAGACCACGCTGCTGCGCTGCGTGGCGGGCCTGCTCGACGCCACCGAGGGCGAGGTGGTGCTCGAGGGCAGGCGGGTGACCGAGCCGCCGCCGGGCATGGCCGTGGTGTTCCAGGAGTACGGCCGCAGCCTGTTCCCGTGGCTGACGGTGTGGCAGAACGTCGAGCTGCCGCTGAAGGAGAAGGGACTGCCCAAGGAGAAGCGGCGGCGGCTGGTGGAGGAGTCGCTGGAGGCGGTGGGGCTGCTCGACGCCCACCGCGCCCACCCGTGGCAGCTGTCCGGCGGCATGCAGCAGCGGGTGGCGATCGCCCGCGCGATCGCCTACGAGCCGCACGTGCTGCTGATGGACGAGCCGTTCGCCGCGGTCGACGCGCAGACCCGCGCCGACCTGGAGGACCTGGTCCGGTCGCTGTGGCGGCGGCTCGGCATCACCGTGCTGTTCGTCACCCACGACATCGACGAGTCGGTCTACCTCGGCCAGCGGGTGATCGTGCTGTCCGGCCCGCCCACGGTCGTGCTCGAGCAGGTGACCATCGACCTGCCGGACGAGCGGGACCAGCTCACCACCCGGTCGCTGCCGCGGTTCGCCGAGCTGCGCTCGCACGTCTACGAGCTCATCCAGCAGGCCAAGCGCGGCCACCGGCCGGCAGGCCGCTGACCCCGCCGACCTCGCCGAGCCGGCCCTGCGGCCGCATCGCCATGAGGATGCCCGCGGCGGCGAGGCAGGTGAGCGTGGCCGAGCCGCCGTAGGACAGCAGCGGGAGCGGCACGCCGACGACCGGGGCGAGGCCGAGCACCATGCCCACGTTGATCGCCGACTGGGCGGCGAACCAGCACACGATGCCCCCGGCCACCAGCCGCTCGTACGGCGAGCCGGCCCGCATGGCGATCTGCAGCCCGCGCCACATGATCGCCCACAGCAGCACGAGCAGCAGCGCGGTGCCGAGGAAGCCGAGCTCCTCGCCGGCGACCGTGAAGATGAAGTCGGTGTGCTGCTCGGGGACGAAGTGCCCGCCGGTCTGGTCGCCGCGGAACAGGCCGCGGCCGGTCAGGCCGCCGGAGCCGACCGTCTCCAGCGCCTGCAGCGCGTTGTAGCCGCTGCCCTGCGGGTCGGCCTGCGGGTCGGCGAAGCTGAGCAGCCGCTCCACCTGGTGCGGCTTGAGCAGCCGGAGCCACCAGGCGAGCACGCCCGCCCCGGCCGCGCCGACGGCGAGCAGCGTGATCCACCGCCACGGGACGCCGGCGAGCACGAGCATGCCCGCGGTGATCGCGCCGAGGATGAGCGCGGTGCCGAGGTCGGGCTGGAGCATCACCAGCCCGACCGGCACGGCCGCGATGCCGAGCGCGGCCGGGAGCCGGGCGGCCGGGGAGCGGCCCGGGGCGTCGGCGGGCGAGCCGAACAGGGCGGCGAGGGCGAGCACGAGCGCGAGCTTCGCCGGCTCGGACGGCTGGAACTGCAGCCCGGCGAGGCCGAGCCAGGACCGCGACCCGTTCACCGTGACGCCGAGCGGGGTGAGCACCAAGGCGACGCCGAGGCAGGCGACGACGTAGACCGGCACGCTCCAGGCGCGCAGCGACCAGCGGGAGACGCAGGCGAGCGCGACCATGAGCACCAGCCCCGCCACGCCGTACCCGATCTGGCGGGAGAGGTAGGCGCCGGTGTCCCCGACTTGCCCGCGGGTCGACGACCACACGAGCACCACCCCGGCCACGTAGAGCACGATCGCCGGGAGGGCGATGCGCCAGTCGAGGGCGCGCAGCACGCGGCGGATCACCGCTTCTTCACCTCGTCTTCTTCACCTCGTCCTTCACCCCGTGGATCGCCGACCAGATCTCCCGCGCGGCCGGGGCCGCGGTCTCACCGCCGGTGCCGCCCTGCGCGACCATCACCACGACCGTGTACTTCTTGTCGAACGAGGCGAACCAGGAGGTGTCGCGCTTGCCGACCACCTCGGCGGTGCCGGTCTTGCCGGAGATCGGGTGCTTATCCAGCGGGTAGCCGGCGAACGCGCCCGCGGCGGTGCCGGACCGGGTCACGTCGGCCAGGCCCTGCCGGATGACCTGGAGCGTGCGGCGGTCGACCGGCAGCCTCCCCGCCACCGGCGGCTTGATCCGGCGCACCGTCGTGCCGTCCGCGGCCACCACCTTCTTGCCGATCCGCGGGCTGTACAGCGTGCCGCCGTTGGCGATCGCCGCGTACGCCCGGGCGAGCTGCAGCGGGGTGACCAGCACCTCGCCCTGCCCGATGGAGAAGTTCGCCGCGTACCCGGGCAGGTCCCAGTCGCCCTTGGGCAGGTAGCCGGCGGCCTCCCCGGGCAGGTCGACGCCGGTCGGGCGGCCGAAGCCGAACGCGCGCGCGGTGCGCACCATCGGGTGCACGCCGTTCTTCTTCCGCGCGGTCTCCAGCCACATCTCGTGAGCGAACCGGTAGAAGATCGTGTCGCAGGAGACCTCGAGCGCCCGGCGCAGCGTGATCATCCCGTAGCCGATGCCGCCGAAGTTGCGGAACGGGCGGTCACCGACCCGGTAGGAGCCGGGGCAGCCGTAGACGCCGTTGACCGGGCGGCCCGCGGAGACCGCCGCCGCGACCGAGGTGACCTTCCAGGTGGAGGCGGGCGCCCACTGGCCGGCGACCGCCCGGGACAGCAGCGGGCTGCCCTGCTTCGGGTCGGTCAGCCGCGCGTAGTCCTTCGGGCTGATGCCGCCCACCCACACCGTCGGGTCGTAGGTGGGGAGGGCGGCGAGCGCGGTGATCCGGCCGGTGCGCGACTCCATCACCACGGCGGCGGCCTGGTCGGCGGGCAGGCCCCGCTTGCGCGCCCGCTCGACCGCGCGCTTGAGCGCCCGCTCGGTCGCCTTCTGGATCCGGGAGTCGATGCTGGTGACCAGCGTCGCCCCGGGCGTGGCCGGGCGCTCGCTCAGCACCCGCACCACGCGCCCGGCGCTGTCCACGACGAGCCGCCGCTCCCCGGGGACGCCGCGCAGGTCGGAGTCGTACACCGCCTCCAGCCCGTCGCGGCCCACCGGGGACCGGGAGGTGGGGGAGCGGTCGTCGGGCGCGACGTAGCCGAGCACGTGCGCGGCGAGCTCGCCGTTCGGGTAGTCGCGCACCGGCCGCAGGTCGGCGACGACCCCCGGGTAGCGGTCCGGCCGCTCGGTGATCTGGAACGCGATCCGCTCGTCGACCGCGTCCTTCACCGGGATCGGCTCGTACGGCGAGCCCGCCCAGCAGTCCTTGCGCGCCGGGCCGTCGCACGGCCGGATGCGGCGCTCGATCTCCTCGCGCTCCATGCCGAGCAGCCGGGCCAGCCGGTCGAGCACCTCGCGGCCGCCGTCGGGCAGCCGGGTGAGGATCGTCCGGTCGATCGAGACCGTGGTCGCGGTGCGGTTGCGCACCAGCGGGCGGCCGCGGCTATCGACGATGCGCCCGCGCACCGCGGGCACGACCACGTGGCGCTCGTGATCCGCCGTGGCTGCGCGGGCGTAGCGTTCCCCGTCGACCACCTGTACCTGCCAGAGACGCCCGACCAGCACGAGGAACATACAGGTCACGAGCACGTGCACCAGGATGATCCGGGAACGCATCGACGGTCCTCCGAGCCGTCAGGCCCCGACGCCGCCACCGGGCGGCCGCGAGCCGTATCGGGTTGAACCGGACGAGAACGAGCCAGGCGAGCAGGGCGGCGGCGAGCGTGTACGGCACCGCGTACGGCAGCTCGGCCGCCTCGGTGGCCGCGCGCGGGTCGCGCAGCAGCATGTCGAGGCCGACGAGCGCGAACGCCCCGGCCACCACGCCCCCCGTGGCCGTGACGGGCACCGGCGCCCGGCGCAGCAGGCCGCAGCCGTAGCCGACGACCGCGAACACGAGCGCCGACCGGCCGGTCACCGCGTCGGCCGGCGGCAGCAGGTCGGCGGCGAGGCCCGCGGCGAACCCGGTGAGCGTCCCGGTCACCGGGCCCCGGGCGGCCGCCACGAGCGCCACCGCCGCGAGCACGAGGTCGGGCGGGGCGGCGCCGGGGAACGGCAGCCGGTTCACCACGGTCACCTGCAGCAGCGGCACCAGCAGTGCCGCGATCACGGGGCTACCGGGCATCTCCACCCCCTCGGGAGGCGGAGACGACGCCGACCACGTCGAGGGTGCTGAACCGGACGGCGGGCCGTACCAGGGCGGTGGTGACGAGCGGGTCGGCGTCGCGCTCCACGCGGACGATCGTGCCGACGGGAACCCCGGGCAGGTACGGCCCGCCCTTGGCCGAGCCGAGCGTCACCACGCGCTGGCCGACGCGCGGCTTGGCGTCGGCGGCGAGCAGGCGCAGCCGCAGCAGGCCGTCGCGCATGCCCTGCCCGGTGACGGTGCCGATCTCCTTGGTCCCGGCGACGCGCACCCCGACGCTGGAGGCGGGGTCGACGGCGAGCCGCACCGTGGACACCGAGTGCCCGGCCTCGACGACGCGGCCGACGAGGCCCTCGGCGCTGATCACCATGTGGTCGGCGCGCACCCCGTCGCGGGTGCCGACGTCGATCGCGACGCTGTCGCCGTGCGTGCCGTACCCGACGACCTGGGCGGTCACCACCGGCGAGCCGCGGCGCGGCGCCGCCTTGGCGACCCGGCCGGCCTGGCGGTCGCGCTCGGCGGCGGCCGCGTCGGCCCACTCGGCCGCGGCCAGCCGCAGGTCGCGCCGCCCGGCGGCGTCGTCGCCGGCGGCGAGGCGCTGCACCGGCCCCACGACGGATGCGGCCCACTCCCGGAGCGCGGCGGCGTCCCAGCGCACGTCGTAGGTGACGAGGGCGGCCGCGACGGCCGCCGCCGTGAGGAAGACGAGTCGATGACGGCGGTTCCGGCGCATCCAGGCGGGCCCCCTAGTGCCGCGGTTCCGGAACGAGGACCCCCTGGAGGCGGTCGAAATCCTCCACGCATCTGCCGGTGCCGAGCACCACCGACAGCAGCGGGTTGTCGGCGACCTTGATGGGCATGCCGGTGGCCTGGGCGAGCCGCCGGTCGAGGCCGTCGAGCAGGGCGCCACCGCCGGTGAGCATGATCCCGGTGCCGATCAGGTCGCCCGCGAGCTCGGGCGGGCACGCGTCGAGGGTGGCCTGCACCGCGTCGACGATCATGTTGACCGGCTCGCTGATCGCCTCGTACACCTCCTGGTCGGTGATCTCGACGGTGCGCGGCAGCCCGGTGACCAGGTCACGGCCCCGGATCGGGTAGGTGCGGCCCTCGGTCGGCGGGCACGCCGAGCCGATCGCCATCTTGACCTCTTCGGCGGTGCGGGTGCCGAGGGCGAGCGAGTACTCCTTCTTGACGTGCGCGATGATCGCCTGGTCGAGCTCGTCGCCGGCGACCCGGATGGACCGCGAGGTCACGATGCCGCCGAGCGAGATCACCGCGACCTCGGTGGTGCCGCCGCCGACGTCGACGACCATGCTTCCGCACGGCTCGTTGACCGGGAGCCCGGCCCCGATCGCCGCGGCCATCGGCTCCTCCATGATGTAGACGCGCCGCGCACCGGCCTGGTAACCGGCCTCCTTGACCGCGCGTTGCTCCACATCGGTGATGCCGCTGGGCACGGCGATGACGAGCCGGGGCTGGGAGAGGGCATGGCGGCGGTGCACCTTCTTAATGAAGTAGCGCAGCATCTGCTCGGCGACGTCGAGCTCGGTGATGACACCGTCGGCGAGCGGGCGGATCGCGACGATGTGACCGGGCGTCCTCCCGATCATCTGTTTGGCCTCCGCCCCCACCGCGACGATCTTCCCCGTTCTGGTGTTGACCGCGACCACCGACGGCTCGTCGAGGACGATGCCGCGGTCGCGGACGTAGACGAGCGTGTTCGCCGTGCCGAGATCGACCGCCATGTCGCGGCCGAGGAACCCGAAGAAGGACCGCATGAACCCAGCTCCCCCGGTGAATTGAAGCGATGTGTGGGACACAACGCGGTGGCCGCCTGACCGTTCAGCGTTAGCACTCGAACGCTGCGAGTGCTAATACCCTAACTAACATCAACTTCGGTCCGTGGCAAACCTCCAGGTCGATCTAATGTCCTGACAAAGGACTCGGTTCTACTTCGTAGACGCGGCCCCATGCGATGGGGTTGGCCTGCGAAGTCGTCCCGATGACGTGATCTGCGCGACACCGCCGGGTGCGCGCGGCGCGCCGCGTGAGGCGAGGGTGCGACCGGGGGAGCGGTACGGCGTGCCCGCCGGGTTCGCGCGGGCGCGCCGCGGGGCGGGGCGGCGCCGCGGCCGCCCCGCCGCGACGTGCGGGCTCCGGCCGGAAGGCCGGCGAGCCGCGGCCGGCGTCAGTAGCCGCGGGCGATCCACTCGTCGAGGTGCGGGGCCTCGGCGCCGATCGTGGTCGACTCGCCGTGGCCGGTGCGCACGACGGTGTCCGGCGGCAGGGTGAGCAGCCTGGTGCGGATGGACTCGATGATCGTGGGGAAGTCGGAGTAGGACCGGCCGGTCGCGCCCGGGCCGCCGGAGAACAGGGTGTCGCCGGTGAACACGGTGCCGAGCTCCGGCGCGTACAGGCACACCGCGCCGGGCGCGTGGCCGGGGGTGTGCAGCACGGTCAGCGCGACGCCCGCCACCTCGATCACCTGCCCGTCCGCCAGCTCCCGGTCCGGCGTGCGATCGGCGTGGGTGAGCCGCCACAGCGGCATGTCGTCCGGGTGCAGCAGGATCGGGGCGCCGGTGAGGTCGGCGAGCGCCGGGGCCGCGTTCACATGGTCGTTGTGCGCGTGCGTGCACACGATCGCGCGCAACGTCCGGTCACCCACCGCCTTCGCGATGGCGGCGGCGTCGTGCGCGGCGTCGATGACGATCGCCTCGCTGTCGTCGCCGACGATCCAGACGTTGTTGTCCACGTCCCAGGTGCCACCGTCCAGCGTGAACGTGCCGGAGGTGACCACGTGATCGATACGGGCGGCCATCAGAGGATCACTGCCTTTCGTGCGGTGGAGCCGCGGCACGCCCGCCCGCCGTCCCCGGCGTGATCGGCGCGGTGACCCGGCACCGCGGCCGGTGACGGGCGGGCGGTCGGCCGCGCATGCGGTCACGGTACCAAGAGCGGCGATCACCACCGCGCACGCCGGGTGGCGGCGTCGCCACGGTCCGCCGCCGCCGGGCCGCCCGCGCATCCGGCGGCCGCCGCGCGACGGCCGCGCGGCGCGGACCGCGGGCCGTGCCCGCGCCCGGCCGGGCGGCGTGCGCCCGGAAACCGGCGCCGCTGCCATGAACGCCGCCTCGCTGGGCAGGGGAGTGAGTCCCGGCACTCGCTCCGAGGCGGTCCGGGGCCGCCGCGGCTCCGGGCGATGCCCGCCGTCCCGTGCGGTACCCGGGCCGTCGCCCGGCGGCGGCCGCCGCGCCCGGCCCGCCGTACGGCGGGGCCGCGCCCGCGACCGAGGGAGGCGCCATGGACGGCATCGCGGAACGGTACGACGTGCCCGCGCACCACTTCTGGCTGCGCGGCCCGCGCCCGGACCGGCCGGTCGCGCACGACCCGGCGGCCGGGACGTGGAACGTGTACGGCCACGCCGAGGCCGCCGAGGTGCTCGGCGACCCGGAGACGTTCTCCTCGCACACGCTGCGCCTGATGCCGTCACCAGAGGAGGAGGAGTTCTCGGCCGCGGGCTTCCTCACCCAGCTCGACCCGCCGGAGCACGGCAGGCTGCGCCGGCTCGTCAGCAGCGCGTTCACCCGGAAGGTCGTCGCGGCCCTGGAGCCGAGGATCGCCGCGCTCACCGGCGAGCTGCTCGACGCGGCGCGCGAGCGCGGCCGCCTGGAGCTCGTCGCGGACCTCGCCTACCCGCTGCCGGTCACCGTCATCGCCGAGCTGCTCGGCGTGCCCGCCGCCGACCGGGGGCTGTTCCGGCGCTGGGCCGACGCGCTGCTGTGGCAGGACACCGAGATCTCGCTGCACAAGTCGGCCGAGCGGCGCCGCGCCGAGCTGCGGGACACGCTGGGGCCGTGGCGCGAGCTGACCGCCTACCTCGCCGCGCACGCCGCCGAGCGCCGCCGCCGGCCACGGGACGACCTGCTCACCCGGCTCGTCGAGGCCGAGGTGGACGGCGAGCGGCTGCCCGACCCCCAGGTGGTCGGGTTCGCGGCGCTGCTCCTGCTCGCCGGGCACGTCACCACCACGATGCTGCTCGGCAACACGGTGCTGTGCCTCGCCGCGTTCCCCGACCGGCAGGCGAAGGTCCGGGCCGACCGGTCCCTCGTCCCCGGGGCGATCGAGGAGTCGCTCCGCCTGCTCACCCCGTTCGCGGTGCTCGGCCGGGCCACCACCCGCCCGGCCGTCGTGGGCGGCACACCGATCCCGGCCGACGCGCTGGTGCTGGTGTGGCTCGCGGCCGCGAACCGGGACCCGCGGCGGTTCCCGGACCCCGACACCTTCGACCCGTCCCGCACCCCCAACCCGCACCTCGCCTTCGGCCACGGCGTGCACTTCTGCCTCGGCGCGCCGCTCGCCCGCCTCGAGGGCCGGATCGCCCTGAACATTCTGCTCGACCGCGTCGATCCGCTGCGCACCGACCCGGCGGACCCGGTTGCCTTCCTGCCGGTCCGGACCATGACCGGGGTACGGCGGCTCGCGCTGCCGACCTGACCGGCTACGCGGGCCGTACCGGCAGCGTGTCGAGCACCTCGGCCGCGATGCTCCCGGCGGTCGGCTCGTACCTGCGGGCGAGCTGCCGGAACACCGCCTCGGCGCGGATCGCCGGCCAGTCGGGCGGCAGGTGCTCGGCCGGGAGCAGGGGGTCGCGGCGCAGCACCTGCAGCCAGTCGCCGAACAGGAAGAGCTGCCGGGCGAGATCGTCGACGGCGCCGGGGAGCGGGTCGGGCCGGTCCCACCGGTCGAGGAAGGCGCGGTAGCGCTCGGCGATCTGCGCGGTGTCGAACGCCTTGCGGACGATGTCGGCGGACTCGGTGGGCTTGAGCGCCCGGGCCTGGAGCACGGTGACGTTGTCGTCGAGGCCGAGGTCGGCGAGCATCGCGACGACGTCCTTGGTGCCTGCGGCGACCCACAGGCCGCTCTGCAGCGGGCCGAACCCGGCCCAGATGAGCTGGGAGCGCAGGTCGTGCCGGAGGCTGCGCTCGCTGGCGGGGAGCGAGAACCCGACGAGCGTCCAGGTGCCGTCCCAGTCGCGGTTGACCGCGCCGGTCTTCCAGATCCGCCGGGACCCGTCGTCCAGGACCGCCGTGGACCGGGCGGTGAGGCCGAAATACGTGCGGCGCCGATGGCGGTGCCGGGCGAGCAGATCCCGCTTGACCATGCGGGTGAGGGTGGAGCGCACCGCCTCCTCGGATACGCCCAGGCGGGCGAAGACCTCGATGACGCTGCCGGAGTAGACCGCGATGTCCCGGCCGTGGACGTAGAGCCCGAGGAAGCTGAGGAGCAGGGACTGCGGCCGCATCACCGGTGGCCGCGGCTGCCCCTGATCTGGATCTTTCACCCTACGAGGGTAGATCTGCTCGACTTATCCGCACACATCCCACCCCCATATTGTGCGAAATCGTGACCTGGGTCATAATCGTGCCCTACATCGCCCCGGTGGGTGCTCGGCACCCCGAGCACGTGGAGGACAGATCGACCGGAGACGGCGGCAAACTCCCCTTCACGACCTCCGGCGGACGCGATCGGGGCGCGCCCGCCGGATGGCCGGAGCGCCCGTACGGGGCGACCCAAACCCCCACGCATCGCAGATGAGGAACGCCATGTCGAGCTCATCCGTCGACCCGACGTCGGTTCCGTCCACCCCGCAATCCGACCCCGTTCAGCTTCGCCGCGCGGTGACGTCCAGCTTCATCGGCAGCGTCATCGAGTACTACGACTTCCTGCTGTACGCCACCGCGTCGGCGGTCGTGTTCAGCAGGGTCTTCTTCAGCAACCTCCCCGACCTGGTCGCGACCGTCGCGAGCTTCGGCACGTTCGCGACCGGCTACATCGCCCGGCCCCTCGGCGGCGTGATCTTCGGACACTACGGTGACCGGCTGGGCCGCAAGCGCATGCTGGTGCTCACCATGACCTTGATGGGTGTGGCGAGCACGCTGATCGGCATGCTGCCCACCTACGCGCAGGTCGGCGTGATCGCGCCGATCGCCCTCGTCGTGCTGCGGTTCCTGCAGGGCATCGCGGTCGGCGGCGAATGGGGCGGCGCCGTGCTCATCTCGGCCGAGCACGCCAAGGGCCGGCGCGGGCTGTGGGCGAGCTTCACCAACGCCGGCGCGCCGTGCGGCATGGTGCTCTCCACCGCGGTGCTCACCGCGACCTCCGCCGTCGTCGGCGAGGAGGCCTTCCTCTCCTGGGGCTGGCGGGTGCCGTTCCTGCTCAGTATCGTGCTGCTCGGCATCGGCCTGTTCATCCGGCTGCGCGTCGCCGAGACCCCGGTGTTCGAGGCCGCCGCCAAGCGCGCCGCCGCCGAGCGGGCGCAGCGCCCGCCGCTGGTGGAGGTGCTGCGCAACCACCCCAAGCCGCTGCTGCTCGGCATCGGCGTCGGCCTCTCCGCCTTCATCGCCCAGGGCACGCTCACCACGTACCTCATCGCGTACGGCGTGCAGGCCGGCTTCCCGCGGCAGACGGTGCTCAACGGGCTCACCCTCTCGTCCGCGATCGCCGTCGTCGCCATCCTCGCCTGGTCCGCGTTCTCCGACCGGGTCGGGCGCCGGCCGATCGTGGTCGCCGGCGCGGTGGCGATGGCGATCTACGCCTTCGCCCTGTTCCCGATGGTGGACAGCGGCAGCGCGGCGCTGCTCACCATCGCGCTCGTGCTCGGCCAGTCGGTGATCCACCCGATGATGTACGGGCCGCTCGCCGCCCTCTACAGCGAGCTGTTCGGCACCCGCGCCCGGTACACGGGCGCCTCGCTCGGCTACCAGATCGCCGGGCTCGGTGCCGGTCTCGCTCCGGTGATCTTCGCCCAGGTGCAGGCGATGACCGGCGGCGGCAGCACTCTCGCCATCTCCGCCGTGATCGCCGCCTTCTGCGTGCTCACCGTCGTGTGCATGCTCGCGCTGGCGGAGACCAGCCGTAAGAGCCTCGCCGACGTCGAGGCCGCGGCGCAGCCGACCGGGTCCGCCGCGTCCTGATCCACGGCTCATCCGGTGGGGCGGCCCCGGCGGGCCGCCCCACCACCGCGCCGGGCCACCTTCTCATCCGTCCGGCCGCGTGCGGCGACCCGGCCGCGGCCCGGCGCGCGGCGAGCCGAACTACGAGCGCATCGCCTCGGTGCGCACCCCGTAATGACCGTTTCCCACGCCGGAAACGGTCATGGAACCGCCCGGCTGGACACTCCTCGTGACCTGCCATGAGAGCCGCGTGAAACGAGGGGGTCCGAGGATGGCGTCCATCTTCGATCGGATCGGGGGAGCCGAGGCCGTCGCCGCGGTCGTCGACGACTTCTACGACCGGGTGCTCGCCGACCCGCTGCTCAGCGGGTTCTTCGCGAACACCGACATGGCCAGGCTCAAGGCGCACCAGCGCGCCTTCATCGCCACCGCGCTCGGCGGGCCGCAGACGTACCGGGGCAGGACGATGGCCGAGGCGCACGCGGGGCTGGGCCTGAAGCCGGAGCACTTCGACGCCGTGGTCACGCACCTCACCGAGAGCCTGCGCAAGCACGACGTCGCGGAGGACATCATCGCGACGATCGGCGACACCCTCGCCCCGCTGAAGGAGCAGGTCGTGGGGAGCGAGGTGACGGCGTAGCCGCCTCACGCCGATCGGTGGCCGTAGCGGGACCGGCGGCGGGCCTCGTTCGCGGGCGCTCGCCGTCGCGCGTCTCGGCCACCGCGACGAGCGGCGCATCGGCCGGTACGGCGTGCCGGCCGACGCCGCGACCACCGGCGGGCGGCCCCGGCCCGGACGGGGGCGGCCGGGGCCGCCCGCCGGGGCGTCGCCCCTCGGGCGGCCGGCCGTTCCTACGGGGCCGGCGGCGCCCCGTTGAGCCGGTCGCGGAGGCGGACGCATTCCCGGACGAACCGGCTCCGCCGCCCCGAGGCGGCGTGCGCGGAGACCACCGGGATCTCGCCCTGCGCGCCCGCCCAGGCGGCCACCTCCGCGGCGAGGGCCACCGCCTCGGTGTGGGACGGGGAGGGCCGCTCACCGGGGGCGGGCAGGAACGCGGGCAGCAGGGCGGTGAGGATGCGCCACACCTCCCGGTGCGCCCCCTGCCGGGCCGCGGCGGCGAGCGCCTCGAGGACGGGCCGGGGCCGGGACGACGGGTTGTGCAGGAACACGGCGAGCCTGCGGCCGATGGTCTCGGCGGGGAGGCCGCCCTTGGCCGCGGCGGTGACCAGCGGCCCGACCGTCCGGGACGGCTCAACGGCGAGCTGGAAGGCGAACACGGTGGCGGTCGCGTCCCCGGCCGGGCCGTCCGCCGCGGCGAGCCCGTCGAGGCCGGGGAGGGTCGCGCCGTAGGGCGAGGTGAGCAGCGGCAGGTAGTTGAGCGCGACCACCTCGCGGTGGGACGGCAGCATGGCCGGCCACCACTCCTGCGTGATCACGTGCGGGTAGCCGTGGCGGCACGGCTCCCGCAGCAGCGCGTCGACCAGGTCGTGGCCGGACGGCTTGGCCCGCAGCACGGGCACCGGACGGGCGGTCGCCTCGCGCCCGCGCGGCGGCTCACCGGCGACGGCCTCGCCGCGGCCGTCGCCGTACAGCCACCGCACCCCCGTCTCCGGGTCGGGCGGGCCGCCCTCGGCGAGCCACCCGGCGGCGGCCGCGGCGGCCGGGGTGCCGATGCGGGCGGCGCGGGCGGCGGCCGCGGGATGCCGCCCGCGGGGCAGCCGCAGCAGCGCCTGGCACAGGTCGGCCCGCAGGGGTTCGGCCCCGGCGGCGGCGCAGGCCGCGAGCCGGTCCACCAGCACGTCGGGGTCGAGGTGCCCGGTGGCGAGCGTGGGGGTGGCGAGCAGCACCGGCGGCAGCGCGCCCGCGCGCAGCGCCGCGTACACCTCCTCGAGCCGGTAGAGCAGGAACAGGTGCGGCGGCGGGACGTCGCCGGGGTGCGGCAGGCGGCGGCGCCGGTGGTACTCGGCCACGGGGCCGGTCGGCACCGGCCCGCCGGTGAGCGGGTCGTGCCCGAGGTACCGGATCACCACCCGGAACCGCGGTTCGCCCGGCCGGGCCGGCGGCTCGGGCCGCCCGGCCCGCCACGCCGCCACCCGCTCGGCCGGCACCCCGGCCTGGAGCGCCTGCCGGAAGATCTCCTGCCGGAGGTACTCGGGGAGCTCCCGGAACGCGGGCCGCCACCCCTCGTCCCCGCCGCTCGCCTCCGCGTCGCCGAGGACCTCGACGCTGACGGCGTACCCGGCGTCGTCGGTGACCTGGCGCGGGTCGACCCGCGGCGGCTCGGGCGGGCCCGGGTCGCGTCCGGGGGTGACGGCCTCCAGGGCGAGGGCGCGCAGCCAGTGCCTCGGCTGGAGCCACTCGCCGAAGCCGTAGATGTACGTGTGGTATCGGGAGACCCTCCCGGCCAGCTCCGCGCGCAACCCCTCGCGGTCGGCCGCGGCGCGGGCGACGAAGGCGGCGAGCCACGCCTCCGCGTACGCCGGATCGGTCAGCCGCTCCTCCGGCAGATCCAGGGTGGGGGCCGGGTGCGGCCCGGGCGGCTCGACCGCCGGCCGCGGCGGGGGCGAAAACGGCGGGGCGGTCTCGGCCGGCGCGACCTCGCCGCCGAAGTGCGCCGCCACCTGGGCGCCGAGGCCGGCGGGGAGCAGCGGCACGGCCTCGGCGATCACGTCGGCGGCGGGGGCGAAGGCGGCGGCGTGCCGGATTGCGATCCGCGCCGCCCGCTCCTGCACCCGGGACGAGGTGTGCCCGAACGCCGCGGCGAGCGCCCCGGCGAGCTCGGCTGCCGTGCCCGGCGCGCGCCGTACCCGCTCCTCCAGCCAGCCGAGCCCGGCGCGCACGAGCCCGGCCTCGACGCGGAAGGCGAGGGCGCCGATCGCCTCGGCCGCGTCGGCGTCGCCGACCCGCCCGGTACGGCGCAGCCGCCGCACCGTCGGCTCGGCCACGGCCGCGGGCGCGGTGGGCAGCAGCCGCAGGTAGTCCCGCAGCCGGGCGGAGACCTCCTCCGGGGCCGGGTCGATCCGTTCGTGCAACCGCGCGAAGAAGCGCAGATCGGCCGGCTCGCCGCCGCGCAGGAACCGGCGGATGCAGCCGTCGAGCAGCGCGTCGCGGGACACCCGGCCGGTGGCGAGCAGCTCGAGGAGGAGGTCGAGCCAGCGCCGGGCGAGCGCGTCGTCGCGCAGCTCCCGGCCCACCCCGTCGGCCTCGAACAGCCTCGGCAGCAGCCGGTCGAGCAGCGGGTCGCCGGCGTTCACCCCGGAGGACAGCCAGGCGACCACGAGCGGGTCGTGCGGGGGAGGTTCGGCGCCGGTGACGCGCAGCAGCCGCAGCGCGAGCGGCACGATCGCGTCCCGCGGGGCGCGGACCCGCCGGGCGAGCCGGACGGCGACGTCGGCCTGCCAGTCGCGCGGGCGGGCACGGAACACGCGCATCAGCACGCGGAGCCGTGCGGGCGTCGGCTCCACCGCGGCGGCGAGGTCGGCGCGCCCCAGCCAGGCCGCCGCCGCGGCCGGGCCGGAGATCGTGCCCGTCCCGGCGATCCACAGCTGCATCGCGTACACCCGCAGCATCTGGCCGAGCCGCCACCTGGCCTCGCTCCGGGCCTGGAGCCGCGCCCACTCGGGCAGCTCGTCCTCGGCGACGCCCAGCCGGGCCGCCTGGTTCCGGCCCGCCTCCCGCACGGCGGTCTCCTCCAGCTCGCCGAGAAACTCCGGCAGCCGCGCGGCCACCTCGGCCCGCCCCGGCGGATCGAGCGCGAGCACGCGGTCGGCCAGCGCCCGCTCGTCCCTCGCGCGGATGAGGCCACGGATCTCCGCCCAGGCGCTCACCGGGCCACCTCCGTTCGGGCGCGGGCGGCGATGCGGGCGGCGAGCACGTGCCGGCACGGGCCGCGCGCGCCCCGGTGCTCCCGCCACCACCGGCAGGTGCACGAGCCGCCGGCGAGCCCGGCTTCGTGCACGTCCCAGGCGGTCCGCACCCGCGCGCTCACCACGGTGCCGACCGCGTCGCGCACCAGCGTCACCGCGTCGGCGGCGACGAGCTCGTGGGCCCCGGCGAGCCGGGGGTCGAACACCTCGCCGTCGAGCGCCGCGCCGAGCAGGTCGAGCCGGGCGTACACGCCGCCGCAGCCGGAGAACGACTCGAAGCGCAGCCGGGCCCCGCCGCGGGTCGCCACGGGGTCGCGGGCCGACGCGGAGCCGTGGGGCCGCGGCCGGTGGTAGCGCGCCTGGGCGACGTCGGCGATCGCGAGGAGCGCCGCCGCGGCGGCGTCCGGGCGGGTCACCACGCCGCTGAAGAACCGCGGGGCCACGGCGGGCCCGCCGCGCGTCCGGCCGCCGCTCGTGGAAAGCCCCAGCCTGCCGTCGGCGGGCGCGGAGGGAGCGGCGTACCGGTGGCTCTGCGTCGCTGCGGTCATGGCCCGCAGGGTAGGGATCTTCACCGACATTTCCCGTCCCGCCCGGTGGACCCGGCCTTACCTGCGGCTTTCCCGAATAGTGGAAGAGCGGGGCGGATGCGGTCCGCGGGCTGATCCGACCCATCCCCACGCGCGTGGCCGGGCGACCGGGTACCGTACCGTGGGGTGTGCGTCGCCGACCCGCCGCAAGCCGGGCGGATCGGCCCTCAGCCGGTCGTTTCCCACGAGCTTCGACGGTCGGTCGTCGTGCGCCGCGCGCCGGTCACGCAGCGCTCCGGAACGGCCCGGCGGCGTTGCGTGTAGGCGGTAATGTCAACAGAATCGTGTTTGTTAACAGAATCTCTGGCATTATCGACAAATAAGCGGCGTCATATGACCAGGGCGGTACGCATGGCGGAAGAGAGCGCGCTGGGACGAGGGGCGCAGGGCAAGGCGATGGCCGTGAACTACCTGCGCTCGGCCATCCTGCGCGGTGACGTGGCTCCCGGCCAGCGCCTTGTGGAGGCGGAGCTGGTCGAGACGATCGGCGTGACGCGCGGCAGCGTGCGTGCCGCGATCGACGAGCTCGTCGCCGAGGGCCTGCTGGAGCGCATCCACAACCGCGGGGCGCGGGTGCGCACCATCACGCTGGAGCAGGCGATCGAGATCCTCGAGTGCCGCAAGGTGCTCGAAGGGCTGATCGCCGCCAAGGCGGCCGAGCGCATCGGCCCGTGGGACGTGACGCGGCTGCGCGAGCTCGGGACCCAGCTCTCCGACGCGGTGCGCGACGGCGAGCTGATGAAGTACTCGAGCCTCAACCAGGAGCTGCACGGCGTGCTCGCCGAGATCTCCGGGCAGTCCACCGCGGCGAACCTCATCGGCCGGCTCAACGCCCAGGTCGTGCGGCACCAGTTCCAGCTCTCCCTGCAGCCGGGGCGCCCGCAGGTCTCGCTCCAGGAGCACCTGGCGATCATCGAGGCCGTCGTGTCCGGCGACCCGGCCGAGGCCGAACGCGCCATGCACGCCCACCTCGACAGCGTGATCGAGACGCTGCGCGGCCTGCCCTCCTGACGCTTCCGGCACGCCCGGCGGGACGCCGCCCGGCCGCCGCGTATCGCCCCTGGCCGGTGGACGGCCCGGGGCTCGTCGGCGTCTCCGCGCTCCCCTCCGGCGATTGGGACGCTCCGGGCCGCCCGGGCGCGATCGTCGCCCGCGGATCCGGTGCCGCCGGGTGCCGCTCGCCGGTACGGCGAGCCCGGCGGACGGCCGCCCGGGGCCGCAGGCCCGGCACGCCGTACCCGGGCAGCGCATCCCGCCCATCGCCCGGCCCGGCCGCCGCGCGCCCCGCGCCGCCGCGGAGGGCCACCGGTCACCGCCCCGGACGGCACGCGCACCCGCCGGAGCGGGCGCCCCGCCGAGTGCGGTGCCTGGAATTCGGTTTTCCGCGGTCCGAAAACGGCCCTTGAGGCGGCGTCGGCCCGCTCGTACGGTCGGTTCCGCCTCCCAAAGCCCTGGGCGGCGATCGAGCCACGAGGCGGTCGGGCGATTCCGGTTCAGCGATGCCACCAGTGCGCGGCCATCCGGCGCCGCCGGTCGGCGTGCCCGCCGCACGCGCTGCACGCCGCAGGGCGGCCACCCGCGCCGCGCGCCCGGCCGTACCCCGGCACCCCTCGCGCACGCGGCCGTTCCGGCCGGTGCCCGACCATCCGACCGTAAGGAGGAGTCCCAATGAAGGTGACCGCAGCGGTCGTCGACGAGCTGCACGGACCGTTCCGCATCGAGGAGCTGGAGCTCGACGAGCCCGGCCCCGGCGAGGCGCTGGTCCGCATCGTCGCCTCGGGCATCTGCCACACCGACGAGATCACCCGGCACGGCGCGCTGCCGATGCCGTTCCCCAGCGTGCTCGGTCACGAGGGCGCGGGCGTGGTGGAGGCGGTGGGCGAGGGGGTCACCTCGGTGCGCCCGGGCGACCACGTCGTCATCGGCTGGCCGTACTGCGGCACCTGCCGTAACTGCCGGGACGGCGAGCCGCGGTACTGCGCCCGGCTCGGCGAGGCGGTCGCCGGCGGCCACCGGCTGCTCGGCCCGCGGGCGGGCGAGTCCGCGCTGCGCCGCCCCGACGGCTCGCGGGTGCACAGCCACTTCTTCGGCCAGTCGTCGTTCGCCACCTACTCGCTCACCTGGGCCGACGCGCTCGTCGTGGTGCCGCAGGACGCCCCGCTGGAGCTGCTCGGCCCGCTCGCCTGCGGCGTGTCCACCGGCGCGGGCGCGGTGCTCAACACCTGCCGGCCCGGCCCCGGCGCGAGCATCGTGGTGTACGGCGCGGGCGCGGTCGGCCTCTCCGCGGTGCTCGCCGCCCGGCTCACCCCGGCCACGACGATCATCGCGGTCGACCTCCACGACAACCGCCTCAAGCTCGCCGAGGAGCTCGGCGCCACCCACACGATCAACGCCCGGGAGACCGACCCGGTCGCCGAGGTGCAGCGCATCTGCGGCGGCCCGGCCGACTTCGCGCTGGAGTGCACCGGCGTGATGTCCGTGGTGCGGCAGGCCGCGGACAGCGTCGGCATGCTCGGCACCTGCGTGCTGATCGGCGGCGGGCCCGCGGGCTCGGAGTTCAGCCTCGACCACACCACCACGCTGTGGGGCAAGCGGGTGGTCGGCACCCTCGGCGGCAGCGGCCGCAGCGAGCCCCTCATCGGCACCCTGGTCGAGCTGCACCGGCAGGGCCGGTTCCCGTTCGACCGGCTGGTGCGGTTCTACGAGCTCGGCGAGATCGAGCAGGCCCTGGCGGACTCCGCCAAGGGCGAGGTGCTCAAGCCCGTGCTGCGGATGTCGCACTGACCGTTCCCGGCGGGCCGCCATGCGCCCGCCACCCGGCCCGTCCGCCCGGCGCGCACGCCGCCCGCCCGGCGGCCGGGCCGTCACCTGTCCGCGCCCGCCGCGCGGCGAGCGGCGGGCGGGATCCGGGCCGGGGAATCAACGGCGCGGCGTGAAGGTTTGCGCCAAGGGGTACCCGATCGGGCTCATTCCCCGGCAGTGAGATGGGATGACCGGAGGAGCGGGGTGATGGCGCCGCCGCTCGGCACGGCCGGTCAGCGAAAACGCTTACTCGGAGAGAACTGTGGCCAAGCCCATATTGCAGATCATCGTGGGCAGCACCCGGCCGGGCCGGGTCGGACTGCCCGTGGCGGAGTGGTTCCGGGATCGTGCCGTCGCGCACGGCGGCTTCGACGTGGAGCTGATCGACCTCGCCGAGGTGAACCTGCCGTTCATGGACGAGCCGAACCATCCGCGGCTGCGGCAGTACGTCCACCCGCACACCAAGGAGTGGAGCGCCACGATCGAGCGGGGCGACGCCTACGTGTTCGTCACGCCCGAGTACAACCACGGCTACAACGCCGTGCTGAAAAACGCCCTCGACTACCTGCACCAGGAGTGGGCCTACAAGCCGGCCGGGTTCGTCGCCTACGGCGGGGTGTCGGCCGGCACCCGGGCGGTCCAGGCGCTCAAGCCCGTCGTGGCCGCGCTGCGGATGACGCCCGTCGTCGAGGCGGTCACCATCCCGTTCGTCTTCAACATGATCGAGGACGGGCGGCTGCGGCCCAACGACACGATGAACGGCGCCGCCGACGCGATGCTCAACGAGATCGCCCGGCTCGCCGAGGCCGGCCGGCGGCTGCGCGCCGAGGCCGTCCCGGCCTGAGCGCGGCCCGACCGCCGCCTCGACCCGCGGATCCGGCCGCGCCCCGCCGCGGCGGGCGGGACGCGGCCGTACGGCCCGCGCCGGGCGGCCGGATCCGCGAGCGGGGAACGTTCCGGGAGCGGCGGGGCGGGGGAGACCGCCCCACGGGGACGTCCCGGCCGGTCATCGCGGCCGGGGACCCGCCACGCCGTGCCGTACCGATGGCGCTCGCCCGACCCGGCGTTTCCCTTCTCTTGGCATGCCGCGCACAATGTCCGGATGACGATGCGATCAACCAACTGGGCGGGAAACGTCGTCTACCGGGCGAGCGAGCTGCACCGGCCGGCCTCGCTCGACGAGCTGCGCCGGGTGGTGGCGCGCAGCCCGAAGGTCCGGGTGCTGGGCAGCGGCCACTCGTTCAACGAGATCACCGACACCGAGGGGGCGCTGGTCTCGCTCGAGGCGCTGCCGCCGGAGGTGGAGATCGACCGCGCCACCGGCACCGCGCGGGTCGCCGCCGGGCTGCGGTACGGCGAGCTGAGCGCCCGCCTGCACGCGGCGGGCTACGCGCTCCCCAACCTCGCCTCCCTGCCGCACATCTGCGTCGCGGGCGCGTGCGCCACCGGCACCCACGGCTCCGGAGACGGCATCGGCGGGCTCGCCAGCTCGGTCACCGCGGTCGAGCTCGTCACCGCCGACGGCGATCTGGTCACGCTGAGCCGGGACGCCGACCCGGACCGCTTCCCCGGCGCGGTCGTCTCGCTCGGCGCGCTCGGCGCCGTGGTCACCATGACCCTGCGCCTGGAGCCCGCGTTCCAGGTGCGCCAGCGGGTCTACGAGAACCTCCCGGCCGAGGCCCTCGACGACCACTTCGACGAGATCATGGCCTCCGGCTACAGCGTGAGCCTGTTCACCGACTGGCGCGGCGATCGCATCCGCCAGGTCTGGGTCAAGGAGCGCGTCGGCGACCCCGCGGCCGGCGGCGAGGAACGCGAGCCGGTCGTGGCCGCGCTCGGCGCCACCCCCGCCGACGGCCCGCGCCACCCCGTCCCCGGCATGCCCGCCGCGAACTGCACCGAGCAGCTCGGCGTGCCCGGCCCCTGGCACGAGCGGCTGCCGCACTTCCGGCTCGGCTTCACCCCGAGCAGCGGCGACGAGCTCCAGGCCGAGTACCTGCTGCCGCGGCGGCACGCGGTGGCGGCCTTCCACGCGCTGGCGGGCATCGCCGACCGGATCGCCCCGGTGCTGCACATCTCCGAGATCCGCACCGTCGCCGCCGACGACCTGTGGCTGAGCCCGTTCCACGGCCGCAACACCGTGGCGTTCCACTTCACCTGGAAGCCGGACGAGGCCGCGGTGCGCGAGGTGCTGAGCCTGATGGAGGAGGTCCTCGCCCCGTTCGAGCCCCGCCCGCACTGGGGCAAGCTCTTCGCCATCCCGCCGAAGGTGCTGCGGTCCCGCTACGACCGGATCGGCGACTTCCGCGCGCTCGCCCGCGAGCTCGACCCGTCCGGGAAGTTCGCCAACGCCTTCGTCGCCCACCACGTCCTCGACGACGAGTGACGGCCGGACAGGCGGCCCACGGGTGAACCGGTAGCCGATCGGACGGCGGGAGGCCGGAGAGGACGTCACGGCCTCCGCCGTCCCCGGGACCCCGCTCCGGCGCACCCGGCCGCCGGCGGCATCCTCGGCGGCGGCGCGCGGACGGCGTCGTGCGGGCGGCGGCACACCGCGCCCGTGGTACGGCACGCCCGGTCAGTTGGTCCGGGTGTTGGGGAGGTGCTCGCCGAGGTAGCCGATCCAGATCTTGCCCGTGGCCCCGGCGGTGTCGTCGTGGAAGTACATGCGGGGCGCCGGGTAGCCGACCGGGCGCAGCTTGATGTGCGCCTCCATGAGGATGCGCCCGCTGGGATCCACCTCCTCGGGCACGCGGAAGGTGCGGGCGCTGCTGAACTTGGCGCGGGTGGTCACCGACTGCGACTCGCGCATCGCGATCATGCGCGTGGGGATGGTGAACCGGTCGTCGCAGCCCTCGTTGCACCAGTCGAAGAACCCGCCGGAGAACTCGCCCGACGACCGGGCCCGGGCGTAGTCGTTGAGCGCGAGCAGCGCCGACCAGGCGCGCGCCGCCCACACCCGGCTCCACTGCGGGTGCAGCAGGTCGAGCCGCCCGGCCTCCTCGGCCACCCCCTCGCACAGGCGCACGTGCGGCAGCTCCTTCGCCGCCACCAGCACCGCGGCGATGCTCTCCGGGGCGAAGGCGTCCTCCTCGTCCCCGCGGCCGTACTCGGGGCGGCCCGCCTCGAGCAGCCTGCGTTCGAGGTAGCGGACGCGGGCCTTGAGCCTGCTGACGGTGTGGATCGCCTCGGAGTGCTCGGCGAGCAGGCGGTCGTGCTCCTCCTGGAGGCGTTCCAGGCGCTCGGCGAGCGGGCCGTGCCCGTCGCCCGCCTGCGCCGGGGCGCCGGCGCCGGGCAGCCGGGAGGCGAGCAGGTCGCGGATCCCGGCGAGGTGGATGGCGAGGATCTCCACCTGGCGGGCGGCTCGCGCACCCTCGTGGGCGGCGAGGGAGAGGGCCGCGTCCAGCTCGGGGCGGAGCTCCTTGACGACGTGCTCGGCCACGGCCTCGGCGAGGCCGGGGGCGGCCGCGTCCGGTACGGCCTCGGCCGGGGCGGGCGGCGGCTCGGGGGCCGGGCTCGCGGCCTCCTCCGCGTCCGGCCGGGATGCGGCGTCGTCGGCCGGGGCCGGTTCGGGTTCCTGCCGCCGCGTCTCGGCGGCGGCGCGGACCACCTCCATCATGCGGCGGTGCAGGTCCTGCTTGGCCGGGTCGAGGTCCTGGCGGCGCGCGACCGCCTCGGCGAGCCGCCGCGGCTCGGCGCGGCCGAGCAGCAGGTTGTGCACCACGGGCAGCGTGCGGTCCACGTCGTCGGGCAGCTCCCGCCACAGCGTCTGCCCGATGATGCCGTCGACGAGCTGCTGCAGGGCCTGGTCGCCCTGGCTGCGCAGCCGCTGGGCGCTCATCACCCGGTGGCGGCCGGCGGTGCGCCGGTCGGCCGGGTCGAACCCGGCCGCGTAGGTGCGCACGGCGCCGCCGTACACGCGCAGCTCGTCGGCGACCATGCGGTTGAACAGGTTCTGCGCGTGCATGTCGGCGAACCACGCCACGATCGCCGCCCCGGCCGTCGCCTCGGCGATCCGGGCCGCCCGGCACCGGGCCGCGTTCGGGTCCTTCGGGTCGACCGAGACGACCGCGACCGGCACCCGGCGGTTCCGCTCGGCGAGCGTCTGGAGGAAGCGCGGCACCTCCTGCTCGTCCACCGGCACCGGGCCGCCCTCCAGGTGCACCGCGCCGTCGGTGATCCGGGCGGTGTCGAGGTAGGCGGGGAGGAAGCCGGGCGCGTTCGCGGTCACCTGCTCGGAGCCGCCGACCTGCTCGACCTCGACCACCACCCAGCCGGGCATGTCATCGACCGTCTCGGTGTAGGTGACCGTGGTCCGCAGCGTGCCGTCCTCGCACGGCTCCTCCAGCGTGAACCGGCCGGAGTCGTGGCGCCGCTCCACCCGCAGCCGCGCGCCGTTCACCTCCTGCTCGTCCCGCGGCAGCCCGGCGTTGATCGGCGCGAAGCCCTTGCCCGCTACCCACTCCGAGAAGGTACGGCGCAGCCGGATGGACAGCGGAGGCCGCGCATCGCGCAGGACGGCCCGGAAAAGCCTCGTCGTGCCCGCCGCCATCGCCCGCGTCACGCCCGCCCGTGCCCGGGGGCCGTCGCCCCGCCGCCTGCCCGTGACCCGGCCGCGGCGCGGCCGCCGCCTCCGCCGCCGTCCGGGAACGTCGCCGGGAGGGCGGTGACCTGGCCAGAACAGGGGGACCATTCCGGGCTCATGCCACTATGCAACGACGTGCTCCTATAACCGGGGGTTGGGCGGTCTTGCGCTAGAAGCGTGATGATAGTTGCTCTCGATCCGCTGATGGCAGTGATGCAACCTGATCGGCTGTACTGTCGCCATAAATCCTGGCGGTCGCCGCGGCGCCTCGTCCGGAGCCGGCCAGGAGCGCGGGACGGCTCGCGGATTTCGGACGGCCCAGGCCAGGCCGCCGGTCCGGGATGGGCGCGGCATGGCCGGGCCGCCCTAGGTCACGGGCCGGCCGCCGGGCGATGCGACACGGGGCTCCTCCGCGGAGAGGACCGGGCACGTCCGCCGCGAGCCCGCCCACGGCCCTGGCGCGCTCCTGCCGCCGCGATGTGAGACGCCTTTGAAAGAACGGCCCGCGACAGAACGCGGCATCACCGGGAAGCCGCCACGGAACACGGCGGCCGTCGCCGGCCGCGCGCGGGCACCGCGCCCGCCCGGCTCGCCGTACCATCGAGCGCCGAGACCCTGCCGCGTACGGCACGCGGCCGCACCCCGCGGGGCGGTGCGGCGTCCCGGCACCTCGCGTACCGTCAGGCAGAGGAACGCCATGGCCGCCGGGCGGGGCCGCCCGGCGCGGCACCGAGAAAGGAGTCCACCTCGTGTCCGGTACCGATCGGCCCGAGGACGGGTATGGGTCGGCCGCCCGCATCCGCGCCGGAATCCTCGCGTTCGCCTGCGGGGACGCGCTCGGCGTGCCGTGGGAGAACCGGCCTGTCGCCGAGATCGACGCCGCCCGCCTCGACGAGCTGCCGCAGCGTCCGGGCTGGCCGCGCGGCGCCACCTCGGACGACACCCAGCAGCTCGTCATGCTCGCCGAGAACCTGATCGCCACCGGCGGCGCGGGTGACCCGCGGGCCTTCCTGGCCGCGCTCGCGGCCGCCCGCGACACGATCCGCGGCATCGGCCCCACCACGCTCCGCGCGATCACCCGGTTCACCGAGACCGGCGCGGTGCGCGCCCCGGACGGCTCCTCCAACGGCGCGGTGATGCGCGTCCTGCCGCTGGGCTGGGCCACCCGCCCGGCCGACGCCGAGCACCGCCGCGCCCTCGTGGCGAAGATGACCGCCACCACGCACGGCGCGCCCGCCGCCGTCGCCGCCGCGTGCGCGGTCGCCGCCATGGGCTCCCACGCCGTGGCCGGCGATCCGCCCGAGCGGCTGATCGCCGTCGCCCTGGCCGAGCTCGACCGGTTCGGCCTCGGCGAGGCGGCCCGCCCGGTACGGCTCGCCGCCGACGGCGAGTGGCGTCCCGGCCCCGGCGGCGTGACCCTCGACGTGCTCGACACGCTCGCCGCCGTGCTGCACACGATCCGCCACGGCGGCGAGCCCGCCGAGGCGATGCGGCGGGCCGTGCTGCTCGGCGGCGACACCGACACGGTCGCCGCGATCGTCGGCGGCGTCCTCGGCGGCGGGCACGAGACCGTCGCGATCCCGTGGGCGGCCCGCGTGGAGATCCCGGCGAACCTCGACGCCCTCGCCGACGGCCTGTGGCGCCTGCGCACCGGGCCGCGGCCCGCCGTCGCCTCGCCCTGACCGACCCGGCGTCCGCGGGCGGCCGCTCAGCTCGCGCCGCCCCGCGGCATGCCGTACGGGGCGGGCACGAGCGCGGCGCTCAGCAGCCGGTCCACCGAGCGCACGGTGCGGCGGACCTGCGCCTCGTCGCCGTAGAACCCGATGTCCATGGCGAGGCCCCACAGCAGGTCCCCGACCAGCCGGGTGAGCGCCTCGACGTCCACGTCCGGCTCGACGTCGCCGTCGCGCCGGGCCGCCTCGAGGGTCTCCCGCACGAACCGGCCCGCGGTCTGCAGCGGCAGCAGCGCGTGGTCGCGCAGCTCCGGGTGCCGGGTGGCGTCCACGGTGGCGGTGACGAAGAACCGCACGAACGTCCGGTCGGTCGAGCCGAACTCGGTCGCCGACTCCACCAGCGCCATGATCCGCCGGTGCGCGGGGCCCGGCACCGCCGACGCCCGGTTGATGATCCGCTCCACCGCGACCTCCTGCACGGAGGCGAGCGCGGCGAGATAGAGGTCGAGCTTGCTGGGGTAGTAGTTGGCGATCGCGTTACGGGTGAGGCCCGCGTCCTCGGCGATCTGCTTCAGGCTCGCCTGGTCGAATCCGATCGTGCTGAACACCTGGCGGGCACTCTGCAGTATCCGCAGCCGGGTCTCTGCGCTGTCGGATCCGGGCGGGCGACCGGGGCCTCGCCTCCTGGTCGGGCCACTCACTCACCGTATGCTACCGCATACCGTGGGTTCAAAACCCGCCCTCGGCCGCCCGGTCGAGCTCGGCCACCCAGGCCGCCACCGCCGCGGCGAGGTCGTCGGCCGCGGCCCGCAGCAGCGCGCGGCCGTGCTCCGCGCTCGCCCCCGCCGGGTCGCCGAGCACGCCGTTCGGGCTCACCGCCCGCACCCCGCGCTCCCGCAGCGCGGGCATGAGGTCGGCGAGCTCCCCGGACGCGCCCGCCTCGGCCCGGTCGGCCCGCACCCGCCCCGGGTCGAGGGCGAGCTGCACCGACGTCTCGGTACGGCCGGCGTGCCAGTCGCCCCGCCACTTCGGCGACCAGGCGAGCACGTGGCGGCCCTCGTAGCGCAGCCGCCGCACCGCCCGCGACACCGCGAGCGCGTTGCCGCCGTGGCCCACCACGAGCAGCATCGCCCGGAAGCTCAGCGACGCCGACCGGCCCAGCTCGACCAGCAGCAGCTCGAGCGCCTCGTGGCCGATCGACAGCGTGCCGGGGAAGTCGGCGTGCTCCCCGCTCGCCCCGTACGGCAGGGCCGGGGCGACCACCACGTCGGACCGGCGGCGGGCCAGCTCGGCGGCGAGCGCCGCGGCCACGTCGGTGTCGGTGGACAGCGGCAGATGCGGGCCGTGCTGCTCGGTCGAGCCGACCGGGACGGCGAGGATGCGCCCCGCCATCCCCGCGGCCTCCGGCCAGGTCAGGTCGGCGAGCCGGGTCATCGCGCGGCCGCGTCGGCGGCGTCCTCCGCCTCCAGGTGGCCGGTGCGCCGCAGGAAGCCGAGCAGCGCGTCGGCCGCGTCGGCGGCGTCCACCGGCCCGATCACCGTGGGCGGCTCGTGGGTGTCGAGCACGCCGGTGAGCTGCAGCAGCCGCTCCCGCGCCGTCGCCCCGGCGGGCGGCGGCACCACCCGCGCCCGGGGCCGGAACGGCCGGGCCCGCCCCACCGTCACCCGCGGCCCGCCGGCCGGGGCCGCGGCCGCCGCGACCGGCACCCGCGCGGAGGCGGCGGCGAGCACGCCCGGCAGGCCCGCCCGGCGCAGCCGTACCCCGGCCGCCTCCACCGAGCACACCGCGGGCCGGGGCACCCGCAGCCGCTCCCGCCGCCCGCCGTCGAGGCGGCGCTCGGCGACGAGGTGGTCGCCCGCGGCCTCCAGGGCGACGAGGCCGAGCGCCTGCGCGGCCCCGAGCTCGTGCGCCAGGTAGGCGGGGAGCGCGCCGGTGCCGCGGTCGGCCGAGCGGTCGCCGGTCAGCACGAGGGCCGGGCCGTCCGGGCCGGTCGCCTCCCGGATCGCGGCGGCGAGCGCCGACGCGAGCGCGTGCTCGTCGGCGGCGAGGTCGGCGACGTACTCCTCCTCGCCCTCCGCGGGCCACGGCAGCCGGAGCACGCCGGCCCCGAGCGCGGCGGCCTGCCGCAGCGCGTCGTCGGCCGACGCATCGCCCGCGGTGACCGCCAGCACCCGGCCCGACCAGGCCTCGGCGATCCGCAGGCCGTGCTCGAGGGCGGCGGCCTCGGCGGGCGGCAGGCCGGCCATGCCCGGGTCGCGGTCGACGTGCCCGCTCACCGGGTCGACCCGGGCCGCCGGGTCGGCGGGCCGCAGGCACACCACGATCACGGGCCCCGCCGGCCCGGACCCTGCCTTGCTCATCGGGCACCTCCGAGGGTGACTGTCGCGGTGGACGAACGCCCGCCCCGTCCGGCCGGGGCGGCTCGGTCCGGGCCCGCCGGCGCGGCGGGCCCGGGGATCAGCCGTGGCGGAAGACGACGCCGTGGCCGCCGTCCGGGTAGGTCCAGGTGATGGCGCCCTCCCGGTTGCAGATCTGGTAGCAGGTGCCGCACTCGAAGCACTGCTCGTAGTTGAACAGGATGCCGCCGTCCGCGGTGGGGGCGAACAGGTTCGCCGGGCACGCGGTCACGCACTCCCGGGTGGTGCACGACCGGCACACGTCCGAGTCGACGACGATGTGCGGCCGCTCGCCCACCCGGAAGTCCACGGTGGCCATGCGGTCCTCGAACGACACCTCGCCCCACCGCTCCGGCGCCGCCGCCCGGGCCGGTGCGGCGTTCGCGTCGACGGTCGCGGCGCCGCGCCGCCTGCGCAGGATCATCGGAACACCCGCCCGCCGCGCACCGCGTCCGCCAGCAGGTGGCGGAGCCTGACGTCGTTGCGCCGGGCGGCCCGCTTGAGCAGCGCGAGCAGGCCCGGCTTGGGCTTGGGATCGGTCACGGTGAACATCCCCTCGACCAGGTCGGCGACGAGTCCCGGGTAGCGGCGCTGGACGCGCTCGGATAGCACGAGGTCCGGCGCGCCGCGCAGCCGCCTGTGGTTGGCGAGCACGAACCCCTTCTCCAGCTCCCGCCGGTAGCCCGACAGGCCGGAGGCGGACAGGTCCCCGGAGTCCAGCGCCCGGGCCGCGGCCCGCCCCGCGGCGAGCCCGGACCCGATCGCGAAGTTCACGCCCTCGAGCCAGATGCCCGCGGCGAGGCACATCCCCGCGGCGTCCCCGGCGACGAGCATGCCGTCGGTGTACAGGGCCGGCATGTGGTTGTAGCCGCCCTCGGGGATCAGGTGCGCGCCGTACTCCTTGAGCGTCGCCCCGCGCAGGTACGGCGCGATCGCCGGGTGGGCCTTGAGGTCGGCGATCACCTCCTCCGGCCGCCGGCCGGACCTGCCGAGGTGGGCGAGCGAGAGCACCACGCCGACCGACACCGTGTCGCCGTTGGTGTAGAGGAAGCCGCCGCCGGGGATGTCGCCGGTGCAGCCGAGGATCTCGATGTCGAGGCCCTCGTCGCCGCGCAGCCCGAACCGCTCGTCGATCACCTCGCGCGGCAGCGCCAGCACTTCCTTGACGCCGAGCGTGAGGTGCTCGGGGTCGGTGCGCGGCACCAGGCGGGCCTCCTTCGCCAGGAACGAGTTCACCCCGTCACAGGCGATCACGATCTTGGCGCGCAGCTCGCCGCCGGGCCGGTCGGTGCGCACCCCGGCGATCCGGCCGGCCTCGTCCCGCAGCAGCCCGGTCGCCACCGTGGAGGTGACCAGGGTGGCGCCCGCCTCGACCGCCTTCCCGGCGAGCCACCGGTCGAAGTCCGCCCGGTAGACGGTCATGCCGTTGTACGGCGGCCGCCCCCACGCCTGGGTGCGGAAGTCGACGGTGAGCGCCTGGGTGGGGGTCATCACCATCGTGGACCGCCGCACCACCCAGCGCTGGACCGGGACCTCCTCCCACCAGCGCGGCGCGATCTCGTCGAGGATGCGGCCGTACACCACGCCGCCGAACAGGTTCTTGCTGCCGGGGAACGGCCCGCGCTCCAGCAGCACCACCGACTTACCGGCCCTGGCGAGCGCCCACGCCGCCGCGGACCCGGCCGGCCCGGCCCCCACGACGACCGCGTCGACCTCCGCGGCCGCCCGGCCGTCAGCGCGCGGATCAGCCATGCCCCGGCCTCCTCCGTCCCATGCCGGCCGCCACCGGCGGCCTGCGGTCACCGCACATCGCTCGTCCTGCCTCACGCATCGGGACCCCTCTCCCCGGTGCCGCCGCCCGGGACGCCCTCCGGCACGGCGACGCCGAGCCGCCGGGCCAGCTCCACCAGGAGCGCGCGGGCGTCGGTGACGAGGCCGAGGTCGGCCATGGCCGTCATCGGGCAGTGCGGGTCGGTGTTCACGCTCACCACGTGCCGGGGGGAGCCGAGCCCGCCGGTGTGCTGGCTCGCGCCGGACACCCCGAACGCGATGTACAGGTCCGGGTCGATCGCCACCCCGGTGGTGCCGATCTGCCGGTCGTGCCCGGCCCAGCCCGCGTCGGTCACCACCCGGGTGGCGCCGGTGGCCGCGCCGAGCCGCGCCCCGACCCGGGTGAGCAGCTCGAGCACGGCCCGGGCCGCGGCCGGGTCGCTGCTCGGCGGCACCAGCCCGGCGCCCGCGCCGAGCACGCGCCGCGCCTCGGCGAGGTCCATCGTCGCCACGTCCGGCCCGAGCACCTCGATCGGCTCCACGTCCGGCCGCTCCGGCACCGGGCCCAGCTCGATGGGGGTCACCAAGGCGTCCCCGGCCGGCTCGGCGGTGCGCGAGCCCGGCACCAGGGTCACCACGGCGGGGCCCTTCGCGGTGGCCGGGACGAGCAGCCGGTCGTCGAGCCGGGCCAGCTCGGCGCGCACCTCCCCGTCGGCCCACTCGGCGCGGATCGCCTGCGCGAGCAGCGGCCGGCCGAGCACGGCGGCGAGCCGCGGCGCCAGGTCGCGCCCGTCCGGGGAGGCAGGCAGCACCACCAGCGGGGAGGCGGCGACCACCGGGGCGAGCGCCTCGGCGAGCGCCCCGAACCGCACCGCGGCCCCGGTGTCGCACCACCAGATCCGCTCGGCCGCGGCCAGCTCCTTGGCCGCCCGCTCGGTGCCCGAGCCGACCACGATCGCCGCGCCGCCCGCCTCGGCCACGGCCTCGCCGGCCCCGGCCGGCGGCGCCCCGTCCCGCGCCACCACCACGGCGACCGGCCGCCCGGCGAGCCCGGGCGGGGCCGTACGCGCGCTCACAGTGCCGTTCATAGGGCCGTTCATAGGGCCGTTCATAGGGCCACCGCCACTCGATGGCCCTCGACGACCGCGGCGTGCGCCCGGCGCGGGGCGAGGCAGTCGCCGACCCGGTGCACCGGGAACGGCGCGCCGCGCAGCGCGTGCCACAGCTCGTCCTCGGGCCGCTGGTGCACCGCGCACACCACCCAGTCCGCGGTGCGGGTCCGCTCGGTGCCGGTGGGGTGGTGCTGCAGGGTGAGCGTCACCCGGCCGTCGCCGGTCGCGGCGGCGCCCATCGGCACCAGGTCGGTGCTCTGCCGGATGCCGCGTTCGTGCGCCTTCACGTTCCACGTCTCCAGGTCGAGGGTGATGCCGAGGTCCTGGCCGACCACCATGCCGGGCGTGACGATCTCCACGTCGCAGCCGCGGTCGGCGAGCAGCTCGGCGACCGAGGTCGCCTGGTGGAAGCCGAGCTCGTCGACGACCACCACCTGCCCGGACGGCCGGGCGCGGCCCTCGAGCACGTCGCGGACGTCGACCACCCGGTCGAGGTCGCCCGCCCACCACGGCCGGGCCGGGCGGGCGCCGGTGGCGAGGATCACCGCGTCCGGGTTCTCCGCCCGCAGCATCGCCACGTCGGCCGCCACACCGGTGCGCACGTCCACGCCGAGGTGGCGCGCCCGGGCGGCGAGGTTCCGGGTGAGGTCGAGGAACTCGGCCCGGGACGGCACCGACGCCGCCACCGCCACCTGCCCGCCGAGCGTCGGCGCGCGCTCGTACAGCGTGACGTGGTGGCCGCGCTCGGCCGCGGTGACCGCGGCCTGCAGCCCGCCGGGGCCGCCGCCGACCACGAGCACCCGCCGGCCGCGGCGGCGCGGCTCGGGCAGCGGGACCGCCTCCCGGCCGGTGCGCGGGTTCTCGATGCAGCCGAGCCACCGGTTGAGGCCCATGCGGCCGACGCACTCCTGGTTGCACGACAGGCAGGTGCGGATGCGGTCGGCGTGCCCGGCGCGGGCCTTGGCGACGAAGTCGGGGTCGGCGATCTGGCCGCGCACCACGCCGATCAGGTCGGCCTGGCCCTGCTGCAGCGCCCGGTCGGCCTGCAGCGGGTCCTTGAACCGGCCCACGCCGACCACGGGCAGCTTGACCGCGGCGCGGATCGCGCTCGGGATGAACATCGCGTACCCCGGCGGGATCCGCATGCTCGCCTCGATCATGTAGAGGGTCGAGGTGGCGACGCCGATCGAGGTGTTGATGTAGTCGACCTTGCCGCTCGCCTCGACCATCCTCGCCACGGCCACGGCCTCGTCGATCGTGGTGCCGCCCTCGATCAGCTCGTCGCCGCAGAGCCGTACCCCGAGCACCTTGCCCGGGCCGATCACCTCGCGCACCGCGGCGACGATCTCCAGCAGCAGCCGGGCCCGGTTCTCCAGCGACCCGCCCCACCGGTCGGTGCGCTTGTTGGTCGCCGGGGAGAGGAAGCCGCGCACGATCGACGAGTGCGAGCACTGCAGCTCGACGCCGTCGAAGCCGCCCGCCATGCAGTGCCCGGCGACCTTCGCGTACCCGGCGATGATCTCCCGGATCTCGTGCTCCTCGACCGCCTTCGGCACCTCGCGGAACAGCGGGTCGGCGACCGGGCTCGGCGCCCACACCGGCAGCCGCGAGTACATGCCCGAGGCCTGGCCGCCGTTGTGGTTGATCTGGGCGAGGATCGGCACCCCGTGCGCGTGCACCGCCTCGGTGATCCGCCGGTAGCCGGGGATCACCTCCGGGTTGAAGCCGTGGATGAGCTTCTCGTACGGCCAGTCGGTGGGGTGGGTGGAGTGCTCCTCGGTGATGATCATGCCGGCGCCGCCGGCGGCGCGGGCCGCGTAGTAGGCGGCGTGCTGCTCGCTCGGCAGCCCGTCCTCGGCGTAGTTGGTGAGGTGCGCCGAGAACACGATCCGGTTCCGCAGCGTCAGCGGGCCCAGCCGCAGCGGGCTGAACAGGTACCGGTACCGGCCGGTTCCGCTCATCGTGCTCCTCCGGTGGCGAGTTCCACGGCGCGGCGGCGGCCCTCGAGCACGGCCTCGAGCACGGTGCGCGGGGCGACGCAGTCCCCGGCGCGCGGCGTGCCGGGCCGGGCGAGGTAGAGCGTCTCCTCGGGAAGCTCGTAGCCGCAGTCGACGAGCACCGCGCAGGGCAGGCGGCGCCGCTCGCCGGTCCACACGTGCTCCACGGTGACGTGGCCGTCGCCGACCTCGCGCAGCCGGGAGCGCAGCACCCGCTCCACCCCGGCCCGCTGCAGCCGCGCGTTGGCGTCGGCGAGGTCGCCGGTGAGGGCGAGCTTGTTGCCCGCCGTACCGTCCGGCGTGATCAGCGCGACTCTGCGGCCGGCCGCGGCGAGCCACTCGGCGGCGGCGACCGCGATCGGGCCGCCGATCGGGTCGTCGAGCACCACCGGGCCGTCCGGCAGCGCGGCCGGGCCGCGCTCGCACAACTCGCGCACGCCGAGCACGGTCACGGTGCCGTCCGGGCACTCGGGCCGCGGCCCGGGGCGGGCGCCGGTGGCGAGCACCACCTCGCCGTCCAGGTCGGCCGGGGTGGCCGCGACGCCGGTGTCGATGCGCACCCCGAGGCGGCGGCACTCGGCCTCCAGCCAGTCGGCGAGGCGGGCGAGCCGCTCCCGGAACGGGCCGCCGGTCGCGGCGAGCCGCAGCGCCCCGCCGGCGCGCTCGCGGGCCTCGACCACCCGCACCTTGCGGCCGAGCGTGGCGAGCACCCGGGCGCACTCGAGCCCGGCGGGCCCGGCGCCCACCACCAGCACCTCGCGGTCGCCGGCGGGGGACGCGGCGACGGCGGGCGCCTCGCCGGGGAGCGGGTCGAGGTAGGCGTCCTCGGTCTCGTGGCCGCTGCCCGGGTCGCCGATGCAGGTGACGATCGGGTTGCGGTTGTCCCGCACCAGGCAGGTCTGGTTGCACAGCACGCACGGCCGCGCCCGGTCGGCGAGCCCGGCCCGGGCGAGCGCCACCAGCCGCGGCTCGGCGATCTGCGCCCGGGTCATCTCCACCAGGTCGGCCGCGCCCGCGTCGAGCGCGGCCTGCGCCGCGTCGAGGTCGACGACGCTGCCCTGCAGCGCCACCGGCACCCGGCCCGCGGCGGCCTTGCGCATCGCGTGGCACAGGTCGAGGTTGAAGTTCGGCGGGGTGTGCCCGTCGGGCCGGTAGGCGGAGGTGGCGAACGGCCCGCCGCGCACCACGGTGAGCAGGTCGATCGAGCCGGCGAGCGCGTCCACCTGGGCGGCGGCCTGCTCCGGGGTGACCCCGGCCCAGGGGGCGAGCTCGTCGCAGGACAGCCGCAGCGCGAGCACCCGTTCCGGGCCGATCGCCTCCCGCACCGCGGCGATCACCTCGCGGGTGAACTTGAGCCGGTCCTTGCCGTAGGCGTCGCCGCGCAGGTTGGTCAGCCCCGAGTGGAACTGGCGCAGCAGCGAGAACGCGCCCGCGTCGAGCTCCACCCCGTCGAGCCCGGCCGCGACCGCGCGGCGGGCGCCGTCGGCGAACCCGGCGACCACCGCGTCGATCTGCTCCTGCTCCATCTCGGCCGGCATCTCCCGGCTGACCGCGTCGGCCACCGGCGAGGGCGCCCACAGCACCGACTGGGAGTAGGCGCTCGACCCCTGGGAGCCGGTGTGGCCGAGCCCGGCGAGCACCACGGTGCCGTACGGCCGGCACGCCTCGGCGATCGCCGCCCAGCCGGGCCCGCAGTCCGCGGCGAGCGGGGCGCGCTCGTAGGGGTGGTCGTCGGGGGTGACCGACGCGGTCTCCACCACGATCACCCCGGCGCCGCCGGCCGCCCGCCGCCGGTAGTAGGCGACGTGGCGGTCGGTGAGCGCGCGGCGGCGGCCCAGGTTCGTCACGTGCGGGCCGAAGATCACCCGCGAGGGGGCGGTACGGCCGGCCAGCCCGATCGGGTCGGTCAGCCTGGGGGACTCCTCGGTCACGGCCGCTCCACACCGGACGCGACGCCCGCCACCGCCGCCTCCTCGGCCGGTCGCGGCGCGGGCAGACCGGCGAGCGGGTTCTCGTCACACGGCTTGGCCGGGGCGTGCGCGGGCGTCGCCGCGTGGGCGGGCTCGGGCAGCGGCATGCCGCTGAGCGGGTTCTCGTCGCACGGCTTGGCCGGGATCGCGGCCGGGGCGGCGGGGCGGCGCATGCCGATCGTCACCGGCACCGGCCCGCCGCGGCGGCGCGGCCTGGCGGTGCGGGAGTGGTCCTGCGACGGCTTGGGCGCGCTGCCCTCGGGGACCGTGGCGAGCGCGGCCTGGCCCGCGCCCCGCACGCACTCGGGGTCGGGGCCGTCGAGCGGCAGCCCGGTGAAGAACTTCGCCGCCATGCAGCCGCCCTGGCAGGCGTCGTAGTGGCCGCACGAGGCGCACGCGCCCGCGGCCTGCGGCCGGCGCAGCTCGCGGAAGAGCGGCGACTCCCGCCACACCTTGGCGAAGCCGCCCTCGTCGCGCACGTTCCCGGCGAGGAACGCCTCGTGGATGGCGAACGGGCAGGCGTACACGTCGCCGATCGGGTCGATGAGGCACACCACCCGGCCCGCGCCGCACATGTTGAGGCCCGGCAGCGCCTTGCCGTACGCGGACAGGTGGAAGAACGAGTCGCCGGTGAGCACGTTGTCGCCGTGCGCCAGCAGCCACTCGTACAGCTGCCGCTGCTGCTCCGGCAGCGGGTGCAGCTCGTCCCAGGTGTCGGCGCCGCGGCCGGAGGGGCGCAGCCGGGTGATCCGCAGCTGCGCGCCGTACCGGTCGGCGATCGCCTTGAACTCGTCGAGCTGCGGGATGTTGTGGCGGGTGGCGACCACCGAGAGCTTGAAGCCGCGGAAGCCCGCCTCGGCGAGGTTCTCCATCGCCCGGATGGCGGTGGCGTACGAGCCGGGGCCGCGTACCGCGTCGTTCACCTCGGGGGTGGCGCCGTCGAGCGAGATCTGCACGTCGACGTAGTCGCTCTTGGCGAGCCGGGCGGCGATCTCCGGCGTGATGCGCACCCCGTTGGTGGAGAACTTCACGCCGACGTGGTGGCTGGTCGCGTAGTCGACGAGCTCCCAGAAGTCGGAGCGCACGGTCGGCTCGCCGCCGCCGATGTTGACGTAGAAGACCTGCATGCGCTCCAGCTCGTCGATGACGGCCTTGCACTCGTCGGTGGTGAGCTCGCGCGGGTCGCGGCGGCCCGAGCTGGACAGGCAGTGGACGCAGGCGAGGTTGCAGGCGTAGGTGAGTTCCCAGGTGAGGCAGATCGGTGCGTCCAGACCGGCCTTGAAGTGGTCGACCAGGGCGGTCATGAGTCCTCCGAATCGGCGGGCCCGCGGCGACGCTCGACGATCATGTCGGTGCGGGCGAGCACGGCCAGGGCCTTGGCGTAGCGGGCGATCGCGGCGTCGCCGGTGACTCCGGCGGCGGCGCACGCGGCGCGGGCGGTGGGATGGGATCCCAGCGCCCGCACCACGTCGAGCAGCACCCGGTCCTTCAGAAACGACAGGCGCCTGGTGCCGAAGTGGTAGAGAAGTGCCCCGAAGGGCTCGGGGCGGACGGACACCTGCGGGTGCAGGTCCCAGGCCCGGTCGAGGTCGAAACCGTTCATCTCAGCGGCCCTTCGGGGTCGATGCGGGCGGCTGGATCAGTACACGCCGCACATGCCGTCGATGGACACGTCCTCGACGAGCAGCTCGTCCTCGATCATCTCGGTCGACTCGACGGCCGAAGCGTTGAGCGCCGCGCTGTCGGACATGGCAGGCTCCTCTTGTGTACGTAGGGGCAGGTAGGGGCCCGGGCGGACGCGGCCCGGGGCGTGTTGCCCCATATTTAACGCACTCGGTGCAAAAAAGGGAAGGGGCAGGATGGAGACGTCGCGACCGGTCGCCGTCGACCGGCCGGCGCGGGGCCGCAGGCAGCGCACGTCGCACGCCGAGCTGGAACGCGTCGCCTTCGGCCTGTTCGCGGAGAAGGGTTTCGACCAGACCACGATCGACGACATCGCCGAGGCCGCGGGGATCGGTCGCCGGACGTTCTTCAACTACTACGCCTCGAAGAACGACCTGGTCTGGGGCAGGTTCGAGCACGACGTGGCCCGGCTGCGGCGGCTGCTCGCCGCCGCGCCGCCGGACGTGCCGATCATGGACGCGCTGCGCCAGGCGGTGGTCGAGTTCAACACCTACGACGCCTCGGTCCTGCCCGAGCACCGCACCCGGATGCGCCTGATCCTCAACGTGCCCGCGCTGCAGGCCGACTCCACCCTGCGCTACCACCTGTGGGCCGCGGCGGTCGCCGAGTTCGTCGCGCAGCGCACCGGGCACCCGGTCACCGGCCTCGTGCCGCGCCTCGTCGCGCAGACCGCGCTCGCCGCGGCGATCACCGCCTACCGGCAGTGGCTCGACGACGAGTCGAGCGACCTCACCGCGCTGATCGACGAGGCGATGCGGCTGATCGGCACCGGCTTCACCGACGAGGCCCTCACCGCCCGCGGCTGAGGCACGGCGCCGCCGTACGCCGCCCGGGCCGCGCGGTCAGACGGTGAGCCCGCCGTCGACCGGGATGACCGCCCCGGTGCAGCCGGACCCGGCGGGGGAGCACAGCCAGCCGATCGCCTCGGCGACCTCGGCGGGCTCGAGCAGCCGGCGGGTCAGCTGCTGCTCGGCGAACTTCTCCTGGTCGGGCAGCCCGTAGACGGCGGCGCTCGCCTCGAGCATGGCGCCCCGGGTGGAGCCCGGGCAGATCGCGTTCGCGGTCACCCCGGTGCCGTCGAGGTCGGCGGCGAGCGCGCGCACGTACCCGATGACCGCGGCCTTCGCCGCCGAGTACGCGCCGAGCTTGCGCATGCCGCGCAGGCCGGCGGCCGAGGCGACCGCGACGAACCGGCCGCGCCCGGCGGCGATCATGGCGGGCACGGTGGCCTCGGCGAGGCGGCGGGTGCCGTGCAGGTTGACGCGGAGCAGCGCCTCCCAGGCGTCGTCCGGGGTGGCCCAGGCGTCCGCGCCGTGGATGAGCCCGGCGACCGCGATCGCGGCTGTGGGGGCGCGGCCGGCGAGCGTGCCGCGCACCAGCACGGGCAGCCGGGGGTCGGCGACGTCCGCGATCCGGGTGCGCACCCCGGCGGCGCCCGCCCGCAGGCACTCGTCGGCGACGGCCTCCAGGTCGTCGGGGTCCGGCATGGGGTAGGTGGCCGGCGGCTGCGGCCGGCACGCGTCGATGAGCAGCAGCGCCCAGCCGTCCCGCGCCAGCCGCAGCGCGGTCGCCGCGCCGATGCCGCGGGCCGCGCCCGTGATCACGGCGATGGGGGCGTCCTTGCCTGGCATCGCTTCTCTCCCTCCCCACCGGACGGCGCCTCCGCCGGAGACGCCCGGCACCCGGCCTGCCGCCGGGATCGGTGCACCGCAGGCCCGCGCCGTCCCCGCGGAAACCGGGGAGCCGCCACGCCCGTTTCGTCCGCGCGGCCCGGCCCGGGCCGCGGACCATGATGGCATCGGCCCGTTCCGCGCCCGGACACGGGCCCCCGCGGGCCGCCGGTACGGCGCGGCCGGGCCGTACCGGCGGCCCGCGGTCAGAGCGCGGGGGAGCGGCGGCGGGGCGGCGGGGTGCCGACGACGACCACGTCGTTGTCGA
>Ga0207870_100055_pt1 | contig 132304 bp, 118 predicted proteins | sample CeladaPassage60B_FD_187477 | JGI IMG/M metagenome (GOLD analysis project Ga0207870, IMG submission 187477) | Cellulose-adapted microbial communities from the Joint BioEnergy Institute, USA - Passage3 60B (SPAdes) (version 2) | ecosystem: Engineered > Bioreactor > Continuous culture >... | reverse complement strand
CAGCGCGCGACCGGCCCGGCGAACCCCGGCGACCCCGGCCGTGCCCCGAACGCGCCGGGCCACGGCGCACCGGGCCCGGCCGTACCCGGGCCGGCGGCCGCCCGGATGGAGGCGCCCTCCCGACCGGAGGGACCGGCCGCGCCGCCGCACAGCTCCGGGCCGGTAGGTGCCGGACGCCACCCCTCCGGCCCGTCCGCCCCGGAGGCCCCGGCACCGGGCGCACCGGACGGCCACGGTGTAACGGGCCGCGCCGTGCAGGGCGGCGGGCCCGATCGCGGCACGGCCACGCCCCCGCCCGGAGCGGCACGCCCCGGTGGGGCACCCGGCCCCTCCGGTGACGTCCTCGACGGCCCGGCTCCCCTGGGCCGGGGCGGCACCGGCCCTACGGCTCCTGGACCGAGGGGGCACACGGATCCGGGCGCGCGGCCGATGCCCGCACCGGGCCCGGCGACCGACCCCGGCACCGCACGGCAGGGCCCGCACGGCCCCGCTCCGGCCGCCCCCGGCCACAGCGGCATCGGCCCGGCGACCACCGAAGCCAGGGGACACACAGACCCCGGCGTCCCACGGCCGAACACGCCCGCACCCGGCCCGGCGACCGACCCCGGCACCGCACGGCAGGGCCCGCACGGCCCCGCTCCGGCCGCCCCGGCTGGGGTCGCACCAGGTCAGCGCGCGACCGGCCCGGCGAACCCCGGCGACCCCGGCCGTGCCCCGAACGCGCCGGGCCACGGCGCACCGGGCCCGGCCGTACCCGGGCCGGCGGCCTCCCGGATGGAGGCGTCCTCCCGGCCGGAGGGACGGGCCGCGCCGTCCCGGCCGCAGGCACCCGGCGCGGAGGCCCCCCGCGGCGCGCCGCCGTCCCCCACCCCGGGTGCCGTGCCCGCCGGTCCGCCGCAGCGCGACGGCGAGCCGCCCGCGACGACGCCGACCGGGTTCTCGATGACGGCCCCGCCCGCTCCCGGCGTGCCCTCGGCCGCGAGGTGGGGCGGTGAGCCGGGCGACGAGCACGGCCCCGGCCGGCCGGACCTGGGACCGGGTCGGGCCGGACCGCCGCAGGCCGCGGGACCGTCCGCCGGGCCGTCCCCGTCCGGCCTGCTCACCGGCGCGCAGCCGCAGACGCCGCCGCCCGGGACGCGGCGGCCGCACGCCCCGGGTGGCGCGCCGCGGGATCCCGGGAGCGACGGCGAGCCTCCGGCCGCCTCGCCGCCCATGCCCCCGGGTCCGCGGCCCGGCGGCCCGGCCCCGGGGGACGCCGGAGGGTACGGCAGGCCCGCCGGCCCGCACCCGGCACCCGGTGGGACGCCGGGCGGCGGCCCCGCCCGGCCCGCGCCGCCGGGCACGGGCAGGCCCGCCTCGCACCCCGACGGCGGTATGGCCGCCAGCGAACGGTCCGCCGCGGCTGAGCCGGACACGCGCCCGGTACGGGCGTACGGCGGCGACGCCGAGGCGACGGCGCCGGTGGCGGGCGAGGAGCCGGGCGCCCGGCCCGCGGACGCCGCGGACGGGCAGGGCCGGGCGAAGCGGCGGCGCGGCCTGCCCGGGCCGGCCCGGTTCGCGATGCTCGGCGTCGCCGCGGTCGTGGCCGGCGCGGCCACCGTGGGCGTGCAGATGTGGGACCGGTCGCTGTGGGTGGCCGAGCGCTACCCCGCCGAGTCCGTGCGGGAGGCCCGGGCCGGTGAGACGGTGAGCCGGTGGGGTGTCCGCTGGACGGTGGAGGTGACGCGGGTGCCGCGCACGAACAAGCCGGGGCGGGTCATGCTCCAGGTCACCGTGCGGCTCACCCCGGAGAACCAGAAGGCGATCGACGACTTCGTGCCGCCGAACGTCGAGTTCCGCGACACGGCCGGGCGCACGTGGGTGACGATCGTCCCGCCGGAGGGCTCGGTGTACCGCTCCGACCTGAAGGTGGGCCGGACCGCGCGGATGACCGCCTACGGCGTGGTGCCGGAGGAGCTCGCCGACACGGCCAAGGTGGCGCTCGTCTCCACCGGCGAGTCCGCGGACGTGCTGCTGTTCAGCCGCTGACGCATCGCCGCCAGGTCGAAGGTGGCGGCGAGCAGGCACAGCAGCAGCGTCATGAACAGCAGCTCGACGCCGAACCGGACCGGGATCTGGTACACCTCCCACTCGAGCTGCCGGTGGGCGGTGCCGATCAGGTAGTAGGCGCCGCGCTCGGCGTACCCGACGCCGACGGTCAGCGCCACGTGGCAGAGGCAGGCCATCGCGAACAGCGGCGCGCCGCCGCGCACGATGAACCGCAGCGCGTGCAGCAGCGGGGGCCACTTGTCGAGGCCGAGCCGTACCGTGAGCTGGCTCGCGCCCCGCCGGGTGAGCTCGTGGGTGCGCTCCTCGACGAACGTGCTCACCCGCTCCAGCCGGGTGCCCTTGATGACGTCGCGGACGTCCTCCGAGTAGGGGCCGAAGACGAGGATCGCGAGGGTCAGCCAGATCAGCGTCTGGACCACCACGCCGCCGAGGTGCGGGCGGATCTCGCCGATCGTGCCCCAGAACGCCTCCCAGCCCGGGATGGACTCCTCCAGCCGGTCCCAGGTGTCGTTCCACCACCGGGCCACGGTGCGGTCGGCGAGCCAGTTCTTGCCCATGGCGGACGACTCGACGATCACCGCGAGGCTGTAGAAGGTGAAGGTGATCTCGAAGAACGCGACGAGGAAGGCGAGCGCCGTGCCGCCCCGGCGCTCGTGGAACAGCACCACCAGGTACCGCAGGATGAACGCCACCACGGTGAAGACGAGGGCGATGCGGAAGTCCATGACGAGGTTGAGGCCCGCGTCCGGCGGCTCCGGCGGCGTGGTGTTCCCGTTCCCGTTGAGCGCGTTGGTGATCAGCTGGGCCTGGTAGCGGTCGTACTGCTCGGCGTACCGCTCCATGTCGGCGTCGGCGAACTCGCGGGCGTCGTCGACGAACCACCCCCAGGCGAGGTAGACGGTGGCGAACGGCACGATCGCCCGCCCCACGCCGCCGACGAAGGGCTCCCGCTCGTCGGTGCCCTCCGCGCGCCGCGCCCGGATCTCCATCAGCGCGCCGCGCAGCGAGTGGAGCATGCCGATCGTCACGATCATGGTCGCCATGACCATGACGATGAACAGGAACATGACGCCGGCGAGCCGCCACTCCCGGCCGGGCCCGTGCGCGAACTCCGACCCGGCGACGGTGAGCCCGAACCGGAGCAGCTCACCGACGCTGAACCAGATCGCCATCGGCAGCAGGCAGCGCACCCACAGCCGCAGCGTGTGCAGCGGGAGCGCGTACGGCGAGAGCAGCCACGCCTTCGGCCGGTTCCGCGTCTCGTCGGCGGGCTCCCCCCGCGATACCGTTGCCAACCCCGACGATCCAGACATCCGGTCCATGCTAGCGACGGGGTTTCGGCGGCCGCAGCCGCATCACGAGTCCCATTTGCCACCGGGTGCACGACCGATTCGGATTTACCGGTAGCGATTTCACGAAAACACCCTGGGTCACCATGAGCCCGGCCACTACCATCGAGCCCATGGCGCCCCAACGTCGCCACCCGCACCGACGCCGCAGGCCGGTCCTGGTACCGGTCGCGCTGCTCGTGGCCGTGGCCGGGGTGGTGGTGGCCGCCGTCCTCGGCGGCCTGGAGAAGGCACCCGACCCCGAGCCGGAGCGGCTGGGCAAGGGGGACGTCGTCGACCAGCAGCGGATCCGCACGAAGTTCGAGCAGGCCATCGTCCTGCCCGGTGGCGAGGCCGGTGTGGGCGTGCAGGGCGAGCGCTGGCTGCACATCCGCCTGCAAGTGACCAACCAGTCGGAGGAGACGGTCCAGGCGTACGGCGTGGTCGACCGGACCATCCCGACCGTGCGCGCCGACGGCAAGGCGATCAAATACCCGGGTCAGGACTTCTCCGAGTCGCCGCGGATCCAGATGCACGTCAACGGGCGGAACTACAACCAGATCCATCCGGGCGTGACCGCTCCCGTCACGATGGCGTTCGAGCTGCCCGAGAACGCCACGCCGCCGCGGAAGGTCGAGATCGACGTGGCGCGGTACGTGCGGTTCCTCTCGTTCTTCTACAACACCGTGTCCTGGGAGATCGAGAGCGAGGAAGCCGAGTCGCCGGACGGCAAGCCCCGCTCGGTCCCGATCGTCCACGCCCGGGTGGAGCTGCCGGTCGAGGTGAAGGAGGGGGCGTGACGGGCGATCCGAACCGGCCGTCCGGCTCGGGGCTGCCGAAGCGGCGCCGCGGCGAGTCGCTGCGCGCCGCGCGCGCCGCCGCCCCGCCCGAGCCGGCCCCCGGGCACGAGTACCGGCCGCCGAACCCGCCCGAGCCGGTGTGGCCCGCGACCGCGGGTCCTCCCGGCGTCGCGGCGGGGCCGGGCATGACCGCGATGGGGCCTGCCGCGCACGCTCCCCCGCCCTGGCCGGGCGCACCCGCCGCGGGGGGTGGGCCGTCGAGCCCGCCCGCCCCGCAACCGCCCCCGGCCGTCGATCCCGGTGTGCCGCCCGCGGCACGCCACCCGTACGGCGAGGCGGCGCCGGCCGCGCCGCCCGGCCCGCCGCCGGGCGCGGCCCCGCTCACCCTGCCGCCCGCCCCGCCCTCCGAACCCCCCGCCGAGCCCGGGGCACCCGATTCGGCCGCCGGAAAGACGGACGGCCGGGGCCCGCGCCCATCGAAGGCGCGGCGGCTGCTCAACGGCGCGCTCGGCACCGCGCTCGCCGCCGCGGCCGTGTGGCTGCAGACGATCGTGCTCCCCCCCGACGAGGTGGACGACCCCATCACCTCGAGCGGCGTGATCGGGGAGGAGGTGCGCACCTCGCACTTCGCGGTCCGCGTCGAGCGGGTCGAGCTGGCGCGGACGATCAAAAAGGAGAAGATGTTCCCCGCCCCCGCCTTTCCCGGCCACGTCTACCTGATCGTCACCGTGGACGCGACGGCCACCAAGCGGGCGATGAAGCTGCAGTCCGCCCAGCTGCGGACGCCGGACGGCCGGAAGTTCGCCGCGAGCGACCTGGTCGTCTCGCCCGACCTGCTGAAGGACAAGTGGGTGCAGCCGATGTTGCGGACGAGGGGTCTGATCGTCTTCGAGGTCCCGCCGTACGCCCTGCCCGGGGCGCACATGGTGGTGCAGGAGAAAGCGTTGAGCCTGACCGGGGATCAGTACGTGCCCGAGGCGGTGATCGACCTGCGCCTCGGCTCGGCCGCGACCCGCACCGTCAAGGACGTCTACGAACTGCGGTCATCGTCATGAGCCTGTTCCGCAGCAGATCAGAGGACCGGGAACCGGAGGAGAACAACGCCGCGCCCGGCCGTGCCGGGCCGGACGCCTCCCCGGGGTCGGCACCGGGGGAGACCACCTCCTGGTTCGAGCCGGTCACCCGTCCGGTACGGCCGGCCGCGGGCGCGCGGCCGTCGCCGCAGGGGCCGCCCGGGGTCCCGCAGGCCATGACGCCCACCCCGACCGGGGCGCCGGCCGCGCCCCCGGGTGGCCCGTGGCCGCCGCCACCCGCGGCGGGCGAGTGGCGGCCGTCGGCCCTGCCCGGCCCCGGCGCGGCCGGGCCGCCGCCCGCGGGCATGGCCGAGGGCGGTGACGCGCCGGCGGCGCCGCCCTCCGTCGCGCCCGCCGTATCGGGCGCCCCGGCCGCGGGCGACCAGGCCCCCGCAGGATCCCCGGCCGCGCCGCCGGACGGGCCGGCCGCGGCCGACGCCCGGGAGGGCGGGCGTCCCAGGCCGAACCACCGGCGCCCGATGCGGCGAGGCCTGCGGATCGGCCTCCAGCTCGTCGCCGCCGTCGTGCTGACCGGCGGGCTGCTCGGCGCCAAGCTCGTCGACCAGCTGATCCGGTACGAGATGATGGCGGGGACGCCGAAGATCCGGCACGTCAAGATCGGCGAGGTCACCGAGGCGCAGCACTCCCGGTGGCGGCTGGTGAGCATCGAGCGCATGCAGAACCCGCCCCCGGACACCCGGCCGGACCGCACGTGGCTGCAGCTCAAGCTCGAGGTGACCCCGCTGAGCGAGAAGGCGCCCTACCGGTACGCCGCGCCGCCCATGGAGCTGCACGACGAGGCCGGGCACAGCTGGCACGTGGAGAAGCTGAAAGGGCCGGTCAAGGAGATCCAGCCCGGGCAGACCGCGGAGTTCATCATGATCGCGGTGGCGCCGAAGCACCTCGCCGACCGGGTCGAGCCGGTGCTGTGGCTCGACGGCTACCCGGGTTCCGGCCGGGCGCTGCGCTTCGACCGCTGACCGTCCCGGCCTCGCCGGCGGCCGCCCCCGCGGCCGCGGTCACCGCCACTGCGGCGCCGGCCCGGCCGTACCCCCGGACCCGGCGGGCGGCGAGCCGGTCGCGTCCCCGCCCGGGGTCCCCGGCACCTGCCCCGGCACCGGCTCCGGCGCCGCCGCGGCCGAGGCGACCGGGGCGGCCGCGTCCGGTGGGGTCGTGGCGGATGCGTCGGAGCCCCCGCCGGCGCGGACCCGTCCGCGGATCGCCGCCAGATCGAACGTGGCGGCGAGCAGGCAGGTGGTGAGCAGCGTGACGACCATGTCGCGGACGAGGCCGATCGGCACCCACAGGACCTCCCACCACATCAGCGGGTGGGGGCCGTCGAGCAGGTAGAGCAGGCCGCGCCACACGTACCCGTCGGCGACCCGGATGGCGACGAAGCACACCGCGAACATGCCGAACAGGGGCGCGCCGCCGCGCACGGTGAGCCGGAACGTGTGCGCGAGCGCCACCCAATGCGCCCACCGGCCGAAGAACCGGATCAGGCCCACGCGGGTAAGCGCGTGTGTGCGGCGGTGGAGCGCCCGCTCGGCCCGCTCCGCCCCGGACTCCAGGCGGGTCCCCCGGAGGACGGTTCGGACGTCCTCGGCGTACGCGCCGTACACCATGATCGCGAGCGTGAGCCAGGCGGCGGGGAGGACGATCGCCTGCCACACGTACGGCCAGACCCGGCCGAGGAACTCCATCGTCACCTGCCAGCCCGGCAGGTTCACCTCGAGCGACTCCCAGGCGTCGTTCCACCACCGGGTGATCTGGCGCTCGCCGAGCCACTGCTCCTGCGCCTTGACCACGCCGATGCCGTAGTAGAAGAAGGTCAGCTCGCAGAAGGCCGCGCCGATCGCCGCGCCGCGGTTCCCCCGCCGCTCGTACCACATCACCAGGAAAAACCGCGCCACGAACGCGGCGGCCATGACGACGAACCCCGCGGTGACGTTGAGGCCGATCAGCCCTTGCGCGGTGCCCGGGTCCTCCCCGGTGTAGAAGTCGGACCAGGCGCCGAGCATGCCCTTCTCGGCGCTCTGCCGCTCGATGTCGGTGAGCAGGAAGGCGCGCGCGTCGTCCTCATACCAGCCCCAGGCGAGGTAGAGCGCCGCGTACGGGAAGATGCTCCGGCTGAGGCTGCCGATGAAGGGCTCGTCGCGCTCGCCCTCGGCCCGCCGCAGCCGCATCTCGGTCAGCTCGCCGCGCACCGCGTGGAACATGCCGATGGTGACGATCATGCTGAGCATCACCATCACGATGAAGACCAGCATCGTCAGCCCGTACCGGACCTGCTGCCAGTCGCCGTGCGACATCTCGGTGCCGCCGACGAGGAGCCCGAACCGGAGGAGCCGGCCGAGGGAGAACCAGATGAGCAGCGGCAGAAGGCACCGCCCGGCGAGACGCACCGTCCGCCAGGGCAGGGACCAGATCGACGGGGCCCGCTCCAAACCCGACATCTCAGGCATCGTAAGGGTGGGCCATCACGCCGCGCAGGCGGTCACGGAAACCCGACGAAACGATCACTGCCCCCCACGCGTCCACCCGCCCGCCACCGTGCGCGGCTCGCCGTGGGCGGGCCCGGCGGCCTGGACGCGCGTGCGGGAGCCGCCCGGCCCGCTCCGGCGCGGCCGCGGCCCCGCGTGCCGCCGCCGGAGCGCTCCCTGCTCGGGGTGCGACGCCGGGTTCGGCGTCCCCGGGGTTTCCCGGCCGACGCCGACGGGACGCGCGCGGCGCGCGCCGGGGCCGCGGCTCGCCGGCCGGACATCGGCCTGCACGCCGGCGAGGTACGGCGCGGCCACGGGGAGTCCCGCGTCGCCTGCCTGCGCACCGCACGCGGGCCTGTTCCCCTACCGTGACGGCCACCCCGTCGGGTCCGGCGCGTCCCCGGCCCGGGCGCCCGCTGACGGCGCAACCGGCCGCGGCCGCCGGTCACGACGTGGACGGCTCGCCGCCCGGCTCCTCGGGAGCCGGTGTGGGCCGCTCCGGCTCGCTCGTGGGCGTCCCGCCGCCGCCCGGCCCCTCGGTGGGCGGCTCGCTCGGCAGTGTGGGCCGCGGCGTGGGCCGCGTCGTGGGCGCCGCCGAGGGCGTGGCGGACCCGGTAACCGAGGACGTGGGCGTCCGGCTCGGCCTCCGCGTCGGGGCCGGCGTGCGGGATCCGCTCGGAGCCGGGCGCGACGTGCGCGGCCGGTCACCCGGCCGCACCCGCTCCCCGCCGGCGGCGGAGGTGCGGGACCGCGCGGGCTCCGGGGGCCGGGTCGTCTCGGACCGTCCGGCGCGGTCCGGCGAGTGCCCGGGCGTGGCGGAACCGGAGGACGGCGACTCGGTCATCGGGCCGGTTTCGGCGACGGGCACCTCGGGCACGGCCCGGGAGCCGGTCTCCGCCGGTTCGCCGAGGATCGCGAACACCGCGAGGATCGCGAGCACCGTGAGCACGGAGACCGCGCCCACGACGGCGAGCTTCGCCGCGGGGGTGAGCAGGCTCAGCGCCGCGAGGCCGAAGGGCCGCCGCCCGACGGGCGGTTCCGGCGACGGCCGCAACGCGGCGCGCCCGCGCTCCTGCCAGTCCGGGCCGTACCCGGCCACCGCCGCCTCGGCGAGCCGGTCCAGGAACGCCTCCGCCGACTCGGGGCCGTCACCGGCCCGGGTGGCCGTGCCGTACCGGACGAGGTCGCGCAGCGGCCCGGGCACGCGCTCGGCGGCCGCGGCGTCCTCGCCGCTCCGGGGTGGCCGTCCACTGAGGCTCTCGGCGAACGTCACCGCCGCCGCGTACAGGTCCGCCGCGGGCCCGGCCGGTTCCTCCTCGCCGGGCGGCCGGTACGGCCCGGCGGCCGGGCGGGCGAGGTGGGCGACGCCGAAGCCGGTGAGCCGGGCGGTGCCGTCGGCGGCGACGAGGACGTGCTCGGGCCGCAGGTCGCGGTGGGCGACGCCGGCCCGGTGCGCGGCGGCGAGGCCGCGCAGGATGTCGTGCAGCAGGACGAGGGCGGCCTCCGGGCCGAGCGGGCCGGCGCGGCCGAGGATCCGGCGCAGCGGCTCCCCCTCGGCGGCGTCCCGGACGATCGCCGCGCCCGCCTCGCCCGTGACGCACTCGCGGGGCCGGATAAGGTGCGGGTCGTCGGCCGAGGCGAGGCGCTCGGCGTCGGCGCGGAAGCCCGCCGCCGCCTCCTCGCCGGGCCGCGCGTCCAGACGCTCGAGCACCACCTCGGCGCCGTCGGCGTCGCGGCGGGCGAGCACGACGCGGCCGTCGTCGCCGATCTCCCGGATCCGGGTGTAGCCGGGAAGCTGCCACGCGTTCCGCTGCCCTTCCATGACGGCCCCCTCCAACCGCGAGTCAAGGCGATCTCCATCACCAAAAGTAACCATCGGGTGACGCCGGAGGAACCGCCCTTCGCCGACGGCGGACCGGACCGCCCCGGCGCGCCGGGCGGCCCCGTGCGCGGGCCCCGCCCCCCGGATACGCAAGCCCGGACGCGGCTCGCCCCGGCGGAGGCCGTACCGAGCGAAAGCCGTACAAAGACGAAAGGACCGGCACCCCCGCTGGGGATGCCGGTCCGGGAAGGTCGTCGCGTGGCGAGCCGGCTCAGACCGCGACCTCGAGCTGGGCGACCTCGCCGCGCTTCGCCTCGACCTTGACGTCCTTGGTGACGCCGCCGCCCGCGATGATCCGGACGGTCCACGAGCCCGGAGCGGCGAAGAACCGGAAGACGCCCTCGTCGGAGACGACGACCTCGCCGGTGAACTCACCGGACTCGTCGAGCAGCCGCGCGTAGGCCGGGCCGCCCCCGCCGGTCACCACGCCCTGGATGACGGCCTGGGACGACAGGTCGATACCCGCCGGAAGAGTGATGGTCTGCGCGGGTGCGCCGCACCCCTGAGCCTGCGTCATCGGGCCTCCCCCAACTCGATCGGCACGCCCACCAGCGAGCCGTACTCGGTCCACGAACCGTCGTAGTTCTTCACGTTCGGCTGGTCGAGCAGCTCGTGCAGCACGAACCAGGTGTGCGCGGAGCGCTCGCCGATGCGGCAGTAGGCGATGGTGTCCTTGCTGAAGTCCACGCCCGCCTCTTCGTAGAGCTTGCGCAGCTCCTCGTCGGACTTGAAGGTGCCGTCGTCGTTCGCCGCCTTCGACCACGGGATGTTGCGCGCGGTCGGCACGTGGCCGGGCCGCTGCGCCTGCTCCTGCGGCAGGTGGGCGGGCGCGAGCAGCTTGCCGGTGAACTCGTCGGGCGAGCGCACGTCGACGATGTTGAGCTTGCCGATCGCGTTCACCACGTCGTCGCGGAACGCGCGGATCGACAGGTCCTGGTCCTTGGCGACGTAGTTGGTCCGCGGCCGGTTCGGCACCTCGGTGACGAGCTCGCGGGAGTCGAGCTCCCACTTCTTGCGGCCGCCGTCGAGCAGCTTGACCTTCTCGTGCCCGTACAGCTTGAAGTACCAGTACGCGTAGGCGGCGAACCAGTTGTTGTTGCCCCCGTAGAGGACGACGGTGTCGTCGTTCGAGATGCCCTTCTCGGACATCAGGGCCTCGAAGCCCGCCTTGTCGATGAAGTCACGGCGGACCGGGTCCTGCAGCTCCTTCTTCCAGTCGATCTTGATGGCGTTGCGGATGTGGCCCTTGTCGTAGGCGCTGGTGTCCTCGTCGACCTCGACGATGACGACACCGGGAGTGTCGAGGTTCGCCTCGACCCAGTCGGCATCCACCAGTGCGGCGGAGCGGCTCATGTGATCCTCCCCTATCGGGTTGCGGCGGGCAGTAGACGGCGAATGATGTGTGGTGCGCAGCCCGGGCGAACGCCGCGGGCCGCGGCGAGGAAGGCGGCGACAGGGGCGGGCGCACCGGTCCCCGAGGCCCCTCGACCCCTACCCACGGCCGTGCGGGCCACTCCGGCGGCGGCGCGGACGCGGGCCGCCGGCGGCCGGGCGGGCCGGGCCGGGGCGACGGTGTGGGGCACCCGCGACGGCGTCGGCCGAACCGGTACGGCGGGGCCGGGCGGCAGGCCATACGGCGGGCGTCCGGCGGCACCGGGCGCTGCGCCCGGGGCCGGCGCCGCGAGCGGCCACAGCGAACCGGCCGACGGAACGATCACGAGAGCCGTTGTGCTGAGGCCTGCCGCGAAGCGCGTGCCAAGGGGATCGACCTGGCGTAGAGGAGACATCGTCGAGACTCCGCATCAAGTGCCCTGCCGGGGACGGCCGTGATCGGTCGGGGGTCGGCGCCCGCTTCGATCGCCCTCAGGCAGCGCGACAGAGCGCGGTGGCGACGCGGCAGAAGTCGACGGCGCGTCGCTTGGTGAGCAGCTCTGTCCTCGGAGTCACGCCCATGACAGTACCCCGCCGTTCCGCCATCTGTCACATCCCTGTCCGCCTACTGAGACAGAGGGGTCAAAAAGGTCAAATATGACAAGATCACCCCTCCGAGGCAGATAACTGACACATTTCCGTTCTCGCAGGTGAACGACGTGATCGCGGGGTCCGCCCCGGCCCTCCGGCGGAGCGGTGGACGCCGGTCGCGCCGGCACGGCACCGGAACGCGGTGTCCACGATGCGAGACGGGTGTCCACATGCGGACACGCCGCCGCCCGCCCGGACGGCGGGCGCGGCCGGGCCGTACCGGCCCGGTCAGGTCGTCGCGGGGACCCGCAGCAGCAGCTCGCCGTCGGGGGTCTCCAGGTCGATCCGGCTGATCTGCTCCATCGGGATCGCCGTGGAGCCGGAGAAGCTCGCCATCTCCCCGTTGGGGGCGCGGATCGTCCAGCTCGCCGCCTGCTCGCGGGTGCCGTCCTTGGCCACGACGATCACGTTGCACCGGGTGCCGCGCGGCACGCCGCCCAGCGACACCCCGACCTGGGTGCCGCCCTCCTCCGAGCGCAGCCGCAGCACCGCGCGCACCTCGCCCCGGCTCGCGGTGAGCTCCCGGGAGGTGTGCCGGCTCGGCGCGGCCGTGACCGTCCGGGTGGGCTCGGCCGCGTGCGCGTCCGCCGCCGGGGAGTCCGCCATGCCCGTCTCCCGCGCGAGCGCGGGGACCGCGCTCTCCTCGCCGCCGCCCGGCTGCACCGCGTAGACCCAGATCGAGCCGCCCACCGCCCCGACGACCAGCGACGCGGCCACGGCGAGCACCGCCTGGGTGATCCGGCGCCGGCGGGCCCGCACCTTCAGCATGCGCTCGAGCACGGCCCGCGGCGGGCGGGACGCCTGCTCGATGTCGGCCTCGGTGACCCGGCCGAGCAGCGCGGGCAGCCCGAGGAACTCGTCGGCCTCCACCCGGCAGAACGGGCACCAGCCGAGGTGCTCGTAGACCTCGGCCGCCTCGCGCGGGTCGAGCGCCCCGAGGGCGTAGGCCCCGAGCGCCATGCGCACCTCGTCGCAGTCGACGCTCATGGCGCCAACCCCCGTTCCTCGAGCGCCAGCCTGAGCGCGCGAAGGGCGTAGTAGGTCCGCGACTTCACCGTCCCCGGGGGGATCCCGAGGATCTCCGACGCCTCCTTCACCGAACGTCCGCGATAGTAGGTCTCCAGCAGCACCTCGCGGTGCTCCGGGCGCAGGGACGCGATCGCCTCGGCGATGGCCCACGACTCGACGGCGCGCTCCACCTCGTCGTCACCGGGGAGTACGGCCAGCGCCTCGTCGCCGGTCTCCTGCGGTCGTGACTTGCGGGCGCGGTGCTGGTCGACGACGAGGTTGCGCGCGACCGTGAACAACCAGGCCCGCACCGGCCGGTCGGCCAGCACGTCCGGGTTGCGCCAGGCGCGCAACAGCGTCTCCTGCACAACGTCCTCCGCCCTGCCTGGGTCGCCGGTCAGTCGCAGTGCGTAGCCGTACAACGGCCCCGCGTGATCGTCGAAGAGACTCCTGAGGAGCCGCTCGTCGGCGGTTCCGGCGTGACTCACACTCAAATGACGTACGGCGCGCCGGGCGGGTTCAACCGGCTAGCCCTTGAGCGCCACGTCCGTCGCCCGCGCCTCGATGGCGAGGCCCTCGGCGGTCGAGGTCACCTTGGTGATCTTCAGGCCGAGCGGGAGGCGGCGCACCGGCACGGTGAAGGACATCAACCGCTCGGCGTTCGGCAGCGCGAGGCCGCCGCCCACGTCCACCTGGGTGGGCCGGACCCGGATGCCGCCGGGGACCACCTCGAGCCGCATCGTCGCGGAGACCTGCACCGGGACGTTGCGCACCGGCAGCTCGCCGGTGACGCGCAGCGTGTCCTTCCCGGTGCCCTCGACCTTCAGCCCTTCGGGCGCGCGCTCGTCGATGGTCTGCTTCGCCACCACGACGGTGCCGACCACCTCGTCCACGGTGATCTTGGCGTCGCTCGCGAGCAGGTCGTTGAGCTCGGCGTTCACCCCGCGCAGCCGGGCGTCGATGCGGGCGACCCGCACGCTGTCCCGGCGGAACGGCCCGATCGAGATCGCGATCTCCTCGTACCGGCCGGCGATCGCCTGGGTGAGGAACGGCGTGCCGTGCACCTTCACCGTCGGCGTCTCGTCGAGGTCGTAGCGGGCCTCCACCTGGCGGGCGATCTCCCGCTCCACACCGGACACCGCCACCCGGTCGAGGACCGCGAGCGCGACGGCGAGGAGGACCAGGAACACCACGAGCTTGCGCATCCCGTCTCCTTCAGGGCACGCCGAGGAGATCGACCACGGCCCCAGGGTATCCAGACGGGATGCCGCGGCCCGGCCGTACGCGACCGAAATCCCGTCGATTTACGGTCGGTTTCGGTCAGGCGCGGGCCGACACCGGCCGGGCGCCCCCCGCGCCGCCGCGCGCGTGCGGCGCCCCGGCCCGCGCGGCCGCCCGGACGCTATCCGCCGGCGAACGGCGGCAGCACCTCGACCGTCACGCCGTCGGACAGCACGATCGTGTCCGGGTCGCGCGTGCCCGCCGGTTCGCCGTCGACGAGGAAGGACGAGCGGCGCAGCACCCGCGCGAGCTCCTCGTTCCGTGGTGTGATCTTCTTCACGAGCTCGCCCAGCGTCGCGGCCTCGAAGGGCTCCTCCGCGACCCCCGCGGCCGCCCGCGCCGCGGCCCAGTAGCGGACCGTCCCAACCGCCATTTTGCCTACACCGTCCAGAAATAGCGCCGTACCCAAAGAATTCCGGCCATACCCAACATATACACTCGGTACACGGCTGGATACGTGGGTTTTCCGCGTACCCCACCGATCACAGCGTGGCACTCGCTAGGGCCGCGCGCATGTCGTCGGTTATTCTCATGCACGGACGGACCTGGGCGACGTGGCCCCCGGGTCCTTCTGTGTTTTACGGCCGGACGCCACGTGCACGGCAAGGCGGGTCGTCCACGGGACGAGCCGACGACGAAGGAGGTTCTGTGAGCAACCTGCTCCTGCTCACCAACGCGCTCGAACCGTCCTCGGAGGTGCTGCCGGCACTGGGGCTGCTGCTCCACTCGGTCCGCGTCGCCCCGGCGGAGGGGTCGGCGCTCATCGACGCGCCGCCCGCCGACGCCGTCCTCGTCGACGCACGGCGTGAGCTCGTCCAGGCAAAGGGGCTGTGCCGGCTGCTGCGCACCACCGGCATCGACTGCCCGCTGATCGCGATCGTGACCGAGGGCGGCCTCGCCGCGGTCACCGCCGAATGGGGCATCGACGACGTGATCCTCGACACCGCCGGGCCGGCCGAGGTCGAGGCGCGGCTGCGGCTGGCGATCGGGAAGCTCTCGATGGCCGCGAACCAGGACACGCCCGACGAGATCCGCAGCGGCGACCTCGTCATCGACGAGGCCACCTACACCGCGCGGCTCCGCGGGCGGGTGCTCGACCTCACGTTCAAGGAGTTCGAGCTGCTCAAGTACCTGGCGCAGCACCCCGGCCGGGTGTTCACCCGGGCCCAGCTCCTGCAGGAGGTCTGGGGGTACGACTACTTCGGCGGCACCCGGACCGTCGACGTGCACGTGCGGCGGCTGCGGGCGAAGCTCGGCGCCGAGCACGAGTCGCTCATCGGCACGGTGCGCAACGTCGGCTACCGCTTCGTGCCGGACCGCGGGGGCGAGCAGCAGAACGAGAACACCGGGCCCGCCCCGGTGCGCCAGTAGCGGGCCTCGGTGGCAAGGCCGGGGCGCGCTCTCGCACCCCGGCGGGGCGGTCGCGTGCCGGCACGGCCGTGCCGGGCGCGCGGGCCGCGGGCGGTGCCGCGCCGTACGCGCCGGGTCCCGGTCGCGGCCGGCGGGGCGCGGCCGCATAGGGTGCGGTTATGGACTCGCGCGTGGAAATTCGGGGACGGCTCGGCGCGGACGAGGTCGCCGCGGTGCTGGCGGTGGTGGACGCGGCCACCGAGGCGGACGGGGTGCGTCCGCTCAACGAGCACGTGATGCTGCACCTCAGGTACGGCGGGGAGGAGCAGGCCCGCAACGTCCTGGTGTACGCAGACGGCCGACTCGCCGGGTACGCGCACGTGGACCCCACCGACGCGGTGGCGGGGCCCAGCGGCGAGCTCGTGATCCATCCGGAGTTCCGGCGGCGCGGCCTCGGTCGGCGGCTGCTGGAGGCGGTGCTCGCCGAGACCGGGGGGCGGCTGCGGCTGTGGGCGCACGGCGGCCACCCGGGCGCGGCGCGGCTCGCCGCCTCGGCGGGCTTCGAACGGGTGCGCTCGCTGTGGCAGATGCGCCGCAGCCTGTTCGCGGCGCTCCCGGATCCGGTGGTCCCCGAGGGCATCCGGATCGCCACGTTCCGGCCCGGCGTGGACGAGGAGGCGTGGCTCGCGGTGAACGCCCGCGCGTTCGCCGACCACCCCGAGCAGGGCGCGTGGACGCTGGAGGACGTCAAGCGCCGCGAGCAGGAGTCCTGGTTCGACCCGGAGGGGTTCTTCCTCGCCTGGCGCGGGGAGCGGCTCGCCGGCTTCCACTGGACCAAGGTCCACGGCGACGGCGAGCACGCTCACGACCCGATCGGCGAGGTCTACGTGGTGGGGGTCGACCCGGCCGAGCAGGGCACCGGCCTCGGCCGGGCGCTCGTCCTCACCGGGCTGCGTCACCTGCGGGCCCGTGGCCTCGCCCAGGTGATGCTGTACGTGGACGAGGCCAACACCCCGGCGATCCGGCTGTACGAATCGCTCGGCTTCACCCACTGGGACACGGACGTGATGTATCGGCGCTGACCGCGGGGCGTCACTCAAGGATGCCGTGGAGGACGAGGTAGGTCACGGCCGCGACCGCGGCGGCCGCGGGGATGGTGAGCACCCACGCGGTGACGATGTTCCAGGCGACGCCCCACCGCACCGCGGAGAGGCGCTTCGTGGCGCCCACGCCCATGATCGCGCTGGTGATCGTGTGCGTGGTCGAGATGGGCGCGCCGAAGCCCATCGCCGCCACGTAGAGGATGGCCGAGGCCGCGGTCTCGGCGGCGAAGCCCTGGGGCGGGGTGAGGGCGATGATGCGGCGGCCGAGCGTGCGCATGATGCGCCAGCCGCCGGCGTACGTGCCCAGCGAGATCGCGGCCGCGGCGGCGAGGATCACCCACTGGGGGATCGGTTCGGTCGGGGCCGTGTACCCGCCGACGACGAGCGCGAGGAAGATCACGCCCATCGTCTTCTGCGCGTCCTGCAGGCCGTGCCCGAGGGCCATCGCGGCGGCCGAGAACGTCTGGGCGTAGCGAAACCCGCGGGCGGCCCGCCCCGGGTTCGCGCGCCGGAAGATCCACAAGATCGCGATCATCACGGCCCCGGCGAGCAGGAACCCCATGAGCGGCGAGACGATCATGGGGACGACGACCTTCTCCACCACGCCGTCCCAGTGCACGACCGACGCCGAGGCCAGCGCCGCGCCGACCAGGCCGCCGATCAGGGCGTGGCTGCTCGACGAGGGCAGGCCGAAGTACCAGGTGATCATGTTCCAGGTGATCGCACCGACCAGGCCGGCGCCGACGATCACCAGGCCATGGGTGCCGTTGGGGGCGTCGATGATGCCGCTCCCCACGGTCTGCGCCACCTTCGTGCCGAGGTGGGCGCCGAGGAAGTTCATCGCCGCCGCCATGAGGAGGGCGGCGCGTGGGGTGAGTGCTCGAGTGGAGACCGAGGTCGCGATCGCGTTGGCGGCGTCGTGGAAGCCGTTGGTGTAGTCGAACACCAGCGCTATGACGATGACGCCGATGACGAGTGCGAGCTCCACTTAACTGTCCTTGAGCGCGATCGACTCGATCGTGTTCGCCACGTGCTCGAAGGCGTCGGCGGCCCCTTCCAGCTGGTCGATGACCTCCTTCATCTTGAGCACGGTGAGCGCGTCGTACTCGCCGCCGAACAGCTTGGCGAGCAGGCGCCGGTAGATCTGGTCCGCCTGGTTCTCCAGCCGGTTGATCTCGATCCAGTACTCGTTGAGGTTCTTCATCGAGCGCAGCCGGGGCATCGCCTCCGCGGTGAGCTCGGAGGCACGCTCCAGCACCTCGACCTGGCGGACGACCTCCTTCGGCATGTGCTCGATCTGGTACAGGCCGATGAGGTCCGCCGCGGCCTCCATGTAGTCCATGACGTCGTCGAGGCTGGAGGCGAGGCGGTAGATGTCCTCCCGGTCGAAGGGCGTGATGAAGCTCTCGTTGAGCCGCCTCATGATCGCGTGAGTGTGCTCGTCGCCCGCGTGCTCGCACGCGGCCATCTTCTCGATCAGGGCAGACCGATCCGTGTCGACGCTGATGATCTCGACCAGTAACCGGGATGCCGTGACCAGGTTGTTCGCGGAGGCCGCGAACAAGTCGTAGTAGCTGTCCTCACGGGGTGTGAGACGGAGGCGCACGTCAATCTCCAGATGTGCGGGGACGGTCCGCCAAGAAGAGTACGGGCTACCAGCTGAAGAGCACACTTCACCGGACGCTCTCCTGCTCGTAACCCTCCCTTCTCCTTGACGTTGCCCGACCAGTGTGCGTTAACACCGCTTGCCGACCGGCGCGAGGGGGCCGGATCGCGTTGGGGATGAACGAGGAGCTTCCCGATTCGGCTAGATCCGGGTGCGGTGGAAGTTGAGGTAGGAGCGGCTCGGGGTGGGCCCCCGCTGCCCCTGGTAGCGGGACCCGACCCGGCTCGAGCCGTACGGGAACTCCGCCGGAGAACTCAGCCGGAACATGCAGAGCTGTCCGATCTTCATGCCCGGCCACAGCTTGATCGGCAGGGTCGCGACGTTGGACAGCTCCAGCGTCACGTGCCCCTCGAACCCCGGATCGATGAACCCGGCCGTGGAGTGCGTGAGCAGCCCGAGGCGGCCCAGGCTCGACTTCCCCTCCAGCCGCGCGGCGATGTCGTCCGGCAGGCTGATGACCTCGTACGTCGAGGCGAGCACGAACTCCCCCGGGTGCAGGATGAAAGGTTCATCCCCGTCCGGCTCCACGAGCCGCGTCAGATCAGGCTGCTCCACCGCCGGATCGATATGCGGGTACCGATGGTTCTCGAACACGCGGAAGTAGCGGTCCAGCCGCACGTCGATGCTCGACGGCTGCACCATCTCCTCGTCGTACGGGTCGAGCTTCACTCGCCCCGCAGCGATCTCAGCCCGTATATCCCGATCGGAAAGCAACACGCCCGCAACCTATCAACCACCCGGCAACGGACAGTTAACCTCCCCCGCCCCTGCCACCGCCCGCATGCCCCGGTACGCTGCCCGGATCCGCCCGTGCACCCGCCCGCGCGTACGGCACGGCCGGGCACCCGGCCGCGTCCCGGGCCGGCGCACGGGCGCCGGCGGCGCGGCCCGGCGGGAGGGGCGGCCGGGGCGGCCCGCGGCGGTAACGACCGCCACAATCGCCCCGCCGGTCCCTCCACCATGCCCTGCTTTGCGCTAAAGTGATGTACGCCGGTGGGTACACTGAAACCGGCGATGCGGGTGTAGTTCAATGGCAGAACATCAGCTTCCCAAGCTGATAGCGCGGGTTCGATTCCCGTCACCCGCTCCAGGTGAAGGCCCAGGCCAGGGAGGAATCCCGGCCCGGGCCTCAATCATGTCCGGGCCCTTTCGCGCCCCGGCCGGCGCGCGTCGCGGGGGCCGAGCCGCCCCACGACGGGGAGGAAGCGGCCCACCGCGGCCGCGTAGCGTTCGTACGTCTCCCCGTGGGTGCGCAGCAGGTAGGGCTCCTCGACCACGCGCACCTGCACCTCGATCGCGGCGACGGTGAGCAGCAGCGCGGCGAGCGAGACGGCGTTCGGCACCATCGCCGCCAGGCCGACGGCGGTGATCATCATCGCGGTGAACACGGGGTTTCGGACGAGCGCGAAGGGGCCCGTGGTGACGAGGGCGGTGCGCTCGGACTCGTTCACGCCCACCCGCCAGGAGGCGCCCATGGATCGCTGGGCGGCGAGCGTGGCGAGCGCGCCGAGCAGGGCGAGGGCCAGGCCGGTGCCGCGGACGGCCGGCGTGTCGAGGGCGTCGGCGGCCGCCAGGCCGGACAGCTCGGCCACCGGGCCCGCCGCCCCGGCGAGCAGGGCGGCGCCGAACATCAGGCGCGCCCACCACTGCGCACTCCCCCGCGGCAGGTTCGCCCCGCGGAAGCCGGTGTCGCCGGTGCGGCGCCACTGCAGCCAGGTGCGCACGCCGAACGCCAGGATCAGCCAGGTCAGATAGATCAGCAGCGCGGTCGGCGCCATCAGGTCTCCTCACGACGATCAAAGGGAAGGGCCGCACTCGCGAGAGCGGCGGGAGAGCCCCGGCCGCGGCTCTCGCGTTCCGGCGGACCCTCCCGCCGGTTCGGTCAGGGGCGGCCGGTCCCGCGAGTGCGGGTCCGCGCGCCGCGCGGGCCGGGACCTCCTCGGTTACCTCGGGGAATGCTCCGGGCCCCGTCCGGGGCGGCCCGCGTCAGGCCCGGACGGGCGTGGCGCCCACCCACCGGTGGTCCGCATCGAGTACCGTGCTGCGCGCCTTCCACGGCGGACCACGATCGACCGGGGATTCGGTACGGCACGCCCGCCCTCCTCGAGGCCCGGAGGAGGGGTCAGGAGCAGCAGGAACAGCCGGGGCCGCACGCGTCGCAGCGTCCGCCCTCGGCGGAGGCTGCGGGGAGCGCGCAGCCACAGGCGTCGCCGCGCCAGGCCTCCCGGCCCTCCTTCACCGCCATCGCGGCGATGACCAGGGCCGCGGCCGGATCGGCCCACGCCCAGCCGAAGAGGCTGTTCGCGGCGAGCCCGAGCAGCAGCACGGCGGACAGGTAGGTGCACAGCAGGGTCTGCATGGAGTCCGCGACGGCGCTCGCCGACCCCAGCTCCCGGCCGGCGCGCCGCTGGGCGTACGACAGGCCGGGCATGACCACGAGCGACAGCGCGGCGAGCACCAGCCCTGGCGTGGAGTGTCCGGGCTTGTCGCCGGTGACCAGGGCGCGCACCGAGTCGACGGCGACGTAGGCGGCGAGCGCGAAGAACGACAGGGCGATGATGCGCAGGGCGCGCCGCTCCCGCCGCTCGATCAGCTCGGGGTCGCGCGCGGAGAACTGCCAGGCGACCGCGGCGGCGGAGGACACCTCGATCACCGAGTCGAGCCCGAAGGCCACCAGCGCCCCGCTGGAGGCGACGGCCCCGGCCGCGATCGCGACGACCGCCTCGATCACGTTGTAGGTGATGGTGGCGGCCACCAGCCACCGCACCCGCCGCGCCAGCACCGCCCGCCGCCGCGGCGGTGGGCCCAGCGACACCGCGGTCATGCCCGGGCCTCCTCGCCCGAGGCGTGGGCGTCCACCTGCCGGTCGATGCGGACGCCGTAGGTCGGGCACAACGCGACCGCGCGGTCGGTGGCCGCGAGCAGCTGCTCGGCCGAGCGGAGCAGGTCGAGCAGGTCGGGCGCGGCGAGGAAGTAAAACGACTGGCGCCCCTCGGCGCGGTAGTCGACGAGCCTGCAGTCCCGCAGGCAGGCGAGGTGCTTCGACACCGTGGACTGCGCCAGCCCCAGCTCGCGGGTGAGGTCCACCACCCGGGCCTCGCCCCGCGCCAGCCGCTGCACGATCGACAGCCGTACCGGGTCGGCGAGCGAGCGGAAGAGCGCCGCCGCCGGAGCGAGCCCATCCAGCGGAGTGATTCCAGAATCAGAATCAATCGCCATATGGCGATGTTAACATGCGAGCGTGATCGGTCAACGGGTTCCGGGCCGCGCCCCGATCGGCCGCACGGGTCGAACGCGTGGCCGCGAGCGGTACGGCGAGCCCTGCACGGGCTGCGGACGCGTTCCAGGGCCCGGCGGACGGAGCTGGTCGAAGTCCCCCTGACGCAGGGCTCTCCCCGGTGCCACCGGCGAGACGCCGCTGCACGCGCGGATCGCCGGCCGTCATCCGCTCCCCGGCTGAAAGGGCCGGGTCAGGGCGGGGCTTCCGATGGGCGCCTGGACATCGGAAAGACCGTGGCCCCTTGGCACCATGCGTCGGAACATGGCCGACATGGAGATCATCGAGGTCACGTCCGACGCCATCACCGTGAAGCTCGGGCCGGACGACGTTCGCGCGATCAGCAACTCGCTGAACGAGATGTGCAACGGCATCGGCTGGGACGCATTGAATGAGTGGGACTTCCACGCTCGGCTGGGGGTCTTTCGCTGGGAGGCCCGCGCGGTGCTCCGTGAGCTCAACCGCGCTGTCCGGGTGATGAAAGAGAAGCGCCGGGCCGGGGGCAAGGATTGGTAGTCCGCCCGTTCACGGACACGGTCTCGGCCGATCGGCGCGCCATCGGCGGAGCGGGCGTGCCGAAGGATGCCGCTCCGCGGCCCGGCCCAGGGCAGGGTTCCGCCGTCGGCCCCTGGTGGGAAGGACCCCGGCCGACGGGGACTCGCCGTGGCCAAGCCGTCGACTGGGTACGGCAGGGCCTTGCCGTACGGCCGGGCCTCGCCGACCCACTCGCCGGGTGCCGTTCGGTGAATTTCGGGCGACCGTGGGCGCCGCTTCGCGGCAGGGGCGGGTGGCGCGGTGAAACCTAGACTTGGGCCATGCCGATCGACCTGATCCTGCTTGACGATGTGCGGTGGCAGGGGCGACCGCTTGTCGGGGAGAGGGTTCAGGCGCTGCTCGCGGCCCTGGTGCTCGCGCACCGTACGGTGAGCGCGGAGCGGCTCGTGGCGGAGGTGTGGGGGGACGACGAGCCCGCGAACCCGGTGAAGGCGCTGCAGGTCCTCGTGTCCCGGACCAGGTCGATCGTTGGACCGGGGGTGCTGGTCACGGAGGGCGGCGGGTATCGGCTCGAGATCCCGCCCGACCGGATCGACGCGGAGCACCTGCACGCCCTCGCGCGACGGGCGCGGGAGCTGCTCGGCACGGATCCCGCGGCGGCCGCCGAGGCGGCACGGCAGGCCCTCGAGCTCGGCGCCGGGGCGCTGCCCGGGGAGGGCGACGGGCCGCTCGCCGAGCTGCGGCGGCGGGCCGCGCGCGACCTGGCGGACGCGCGCGTGGTGCTCGCGCGGGCCCGGAGCCGCGGCGGTGACCACGCCGCCGCGCTCGCCGAGCTGGAGGAGGCGGCCCGGGCCCGTCCGGACGATGAGGGGCTCCTCGCCGACCTGCTGCGCAGCGAGGCGGCGGTGCGCGGGGCGGGCGCGGCGCTCGACCGGTTCGCCCGCCACCGCGCGGACCTGCGCGACCGGCTCGGCGCCGACGTGGGCCCGGAGCTGCAGCGGGTCCACCAGGAGCTGCTGGCGCTCGACCGCCCGGTGCGCACCGGCGTGCGGTACGACACGACCCCGATGCTCGGCCGCGACGACGACCTGCGGCGGGTGCGCGCGCTGCTCGCCACCTCGCGGGTGGTGTCGATCCTCGGGCCGGGCGGGATCGGCAAGACCCGGCTCGCCCACGCCGTCGCCCGCGACGCCCCGCAACCGGTGGTGCACTTCGTCGAGCTGGTCGGCGTGACCTCGCCGGAGGACCTCGTCGGCGAGCTCGGCTCGGCGCTCGGCGTCCGCGACTCGGTGGCCGGGCGCCGCACGCTCACCCCGCAGCAGCGGGCCGACGTGCGCGCCCGCATCGCGCGGCGGCTCGACCTGGCGCCGACCCTGCTCGTGCTCGACAACTGCGAGCATCTGATCGAGTCCGTCGCGGACCTGGTCGCCTATCTGACCGCGACCACCCGGGACCTGCGCGTCCTCACCACGACCCGGGCGCCGCTGGCGATCCCCGCGGAACGCGTCTACCCGCTCCCCCAGCTCGGCATCGACGACGCGATCGCGCTGTTCCGCGACCGCGCCACCGCGGCCCGCCCCGGGGTGCGGCTCGACGAGGACGACGTGCGCGCGGTGGTGAGCCGCCTGGACGGCCTGCCGCTCGCGATCGAGCTCGCCGCGGCGAAGGTGCGGGTGATGTCGCCGGCCGAGATCGCCCACCGGCTCGCGGACCGGTTCACGCTGCTGCGCGGCGGGGACCGCACCGCCCACTCGCGGCACCAGACGCTGCTCGCGGTGATCGACTGGTCGTGGAACCTGCTCGGCGAGCGGGAGCGCCGCGCGCTGCGCCGCCTGTCGGCCTTCCCGGACGGCTTCACCCTCGAGGCGGCGGAGGCGGTGCTCGGCGCCGACGCGCTCGAGGCCGTCGAGGATCTCGTGGCGCAGTCCCTGCTCACCGTCGCCGAGACGGCCTGCGGCGTCCGCTACCGCATGCTGGAGACGGTGCGCGAGTTCGGCCGCATGCGGCTGGAGGCGGCCGGGGAGACCGCCGAGGCGCGCGCCGCCGTACGGGCCTGGGCCGTCGGGTACGCCCGCCGGCACGGCGCCCGGCTGCACTCGCCGGAGCAGGCCGACGCGGTGGACCGGCTCCGCGCGGAGGAGACCAACCTCGCCGACATGTTGCGGGAGGCGCTCGACGACCCCGATCGCGAGGCGGTGGTGGTGCTGTTCTCCGCGCTGTGCGGCTACTGGTCCATCGGCGGGGACCACCTGCGCAGCCTCGCGCTCACCGGCGCCGTGGCCGACGCGCTGGCCGGCTGGACGCCACCGCCCGAGCTCCTCGACCGGACCCGGGTGGCGCTCAGCATCACCCTGTTCAACGCGCTCTTCCACGCCCCCGACCACGCCGGCCCGCTGGCCGCGACGCTGTCCCGGCTGGGCACCGGCTCGGCGAACCCCGACATCCGCGCCATGACGACGGTGGCGCTCGCCCTCGCGTCGGACTGCGAGCCCGAAAGCGGCATGCGCGCCCTCGCCGACGACCCCGACCCGTTCGTCCGGCAGATCGCCCTCCACCTGATGAGCCACGGCCTGGAGAACGGCGGGGACCCGGCCGGCGCGATGGCGGCGGCCCAGGCCGCGCTCGAGCTCACCGACGACAAGAGCGGCCCCTGGCAGCGGGCCACGCTGCACACCCTGCTCGCCCAGCTCCACGTGCAGTTCGGCGACCTCGCCGCCGCGTCCCGGCACGCCGCCGAGGCGCTCCCGGTGCTCGAGCGGCTCGGGGCCGTGGACGACATCGTCCAGCTCCGCACCGCGGTCGCGCTGGCGGAGCTCGCCGAAGGGCGCCGGGAGGAGGCCGCCCGCGTCGTCGCGGAGCTCGGCCCGCACGGCTCGGAGGGCATGTACAGCCTGTCGGTCGAGATCTGCCGGGCCCAGCTCGCCCTCGCCGACGGCGACGTGGCCGAGGGCCTGCGGCTGCACCGCGAGCTCGCCGAGGCGCTGCAGCGCCGGTACGCCCCGGGCGGCCTGGACGCGTTCGCGCCGTGGTCGTTCTACGGCGAGGCCGTCGCGGTCGCGGCGTTCGCCCTGTACGGCGCGGCCGGCGAGGGGGCGGACCTGTTCGACGCGCTGCGCGGGAAGGTCAGGGACCTGTTCGCCGGGGACCGCCGGTTCCTCGACCTCCCGGTGGCCGGGATGGCGCTCGCCGCGCTCGGCATCTGGGCCCTGCGGCACGGGGCGCTGCCGGCCGAGGACGCGGTGCGGCTGCTCGTGCTCGCCGACCGGTTCGCGTACAACCGGACCGTCCCGGTCCTGCGGTGGCCGGTGCTCGCCGCCCACGCCGAGCGGATCGCCCCCGGCCTGCTCGCCCGGATCGAGGCCGAGTACGGCGACAGGCGCGGTCCCGGCCTGCTGGCCGGGGCCCGCGCCGTGCTGGCGCGGGTGCTCTGACGGCCGCCCGGCGTCTCCCGCCCGGCGCTACATCTTGCGGGAGTACGAGCGGACCGCGATCGGGGCGAAGATCGCGATGACGACCGCGCACCCGGCCAGCGCCCAGCCGACGTCGGCCGTCACGGTCCCGGTGTTGAACAGCGCCCGCACCGCGGAGACCACGTGCGACACCGGGTTGACCGTCACGAACGCCTGCAGCCAGCCGGGCAGCGTCTCGGCCGGGACGAAGGCGTTCGACAGGAAGGTGAGCGGGAACATGATCGCCATGGAGAAGCCCTGCACGGCCTGCGCCGAGCGCGCCAGCGTGCCGAGCCAGGTGAAGATCCAGGCCAGCGACCAGCCCGCGGCCACGGTGAGGGCGATGCCGGCGACGCAGCCGAGCACGCCGCCACCGGGCCGGTAGCCGATGGCGAGGCCGGTGAGCAGGGTCAGCACCGACGCGATGCCGTACCGGAGCAGGTCGGCGACCATGGGGCCGGCGAGCGGGGCGATCCGTGCCATCGGCAGGGACTTGAACCGGTCGAACACCCCCTTGTCCATGTCCTCGCGCAGCTGCACCCCGGTCGCCATGCACACCGTCAGCGCGGTCTGGGCGAGGATGCCGGGGATCAGCACCGGGAGGTAGTTCGCCACGCTGCCAGAGATCGCGCCGCCGAAGATGAACGCGAACATCGCGGTGAACAGCAAGGGCTGGATGAGCACGTCGAAGAACTGCTCCGGCTTGCGGCGCATCTTCTCCAGGGCCCGCCAGGCCATCGCCATCGTCTGCACCAGGGTCTCCCGCGCCGAGGGGCGGGGCGTGGTGCGGGCGGCGACGGCGGACGCGTCGAGGGTGCGGGTGCCGCGGGTGGCGGTGATGGTCGTGGTGGTCATCAGGCTGCCTCCGTCCGGGGTGCGTCGTCGGTGCCGTGGCCGGTCAGCGCGAGGAACACCTCGTCGAGCGTCGGCTTGGCGACGCTCATCGACGAGATGCCGACGCCCGCCTCGCGCAGGCCGATCAGGATGTCCGCGGCCCGGTTGGGGTCGGGCAGCGGGACGTTCATGCGCCCGGCCTCCGGGCTGAGCACCGGGTCCTCGCCGAGCAGGCGGCGGACGACGCCGGCGGCCAGGGCCACGTCGGCGTCGCTCTCCAGCGCGAGCTGCAGGGTCGACTCGCCGACCTGGGTCTTGAGCGCGTCGGGGGTGTCCTCGGCGACCTTGCGGCCCCGGTCGATCACGGCCACGCGGTCGGCGAGCTGGTCGGCCTCGTCCAGGTACTGGGTGGTGAGCAGGATCGTCGAGCCGTCGGCGACCAGCTCACGGATGACGTCCCACATCTGGCCGCGGGTGCGCGGGTCGAGGCCGGTGGTGGGCTCGTCGAGGAAGATCAGCGGCGGCCGGGTGATCAGGCTGGTCGCCAGGTCGAGGCGGCGGCGCATGCCGCCGCTGAACTTGGCGAGCGGCCGGTCCGCCGCCTCGGCCAGGCCGAAGCGTTCCAGCAGCTCGCCGGCGATCGCCTTCGCCCGGGCGCTGGACAGGCCCTGCAGCCGGGCGAACAGCCAGAGGTTCTCCCGGCCGGTCAGGTCCTCGTCCACCGAGGCGTACTGGCCGGTGACGCCGAGCAGCTGGCGGACCCGGTGGGGTTCCCGCCGCACGTCCACCCCGAAGATCTCGGCGCGGCCGCCGTCGATCGGCAGCAGGGTGGCGAGCATCCGCAGGGTGGTGGTCTTGCCCGCCCCGTTCGGCCCGAGCACGCCGAAGATCTCGCCCTGCCGTACCTCCAGGTCGATGCCGTCCACGGCGCGGAAGTCGCCGAACTCCTTGATCAGACCTTCCGCCCGGACGGCGCTGAGCTCCGTCATGTGGCGTCTCCTCTCCCCTCCGGGCACCTCCCGGCGGTCGGGAACGAGGTTCACCGCCGCCGGCTTCACGGCCGCTTCACGCCGGTTTCATCGGCAGGGCGCCGGTTTCATCCGCGGCTCGGCGGTTTCCCGGGGCGCGGGCCGCGTTCCGGTACGGCGTGCGGACGCGGCGCACCCACCCGAACCGGAGCGCCGGGAGGACGCGTGCCACCTGCGGGAACGGCCGCTTGACCTCAAGCGGACTTCAGGTCGCAGGATGGCGGCCGTGGAGACGGAATCGCCGGCGCACGCCGCGGAGCTCGAGGCGATCAGGCGGGTGGTCGCCGCCGTCGAGCGCTCCCAGCGGCGGCGGGACCCCGACGAGTTCCTCGCGGTGATCCACCCCGACGCGGTCTGGACGACGATCCGCGGCCGGGTGCTCGTCGGGTTCGACGAGATCGAGGAGTTCACCCGCAAGCTGCTCGCCTCGGCCGAGCGGGAGGGCGCGGTCTCCTACGAGGTGACGCACGTCCGGTTCGTCCGGCCGGACGTCGCGGTGGTGAAGGTGCGGCAGCGGTACCGGGGCCCCGGCCACGACCGCGAGGGCGCCCCGCTGTACGTGCTGAGCAAGGACGAGACCGGGCGGTGGCTCCTGGTCGCGGGGCAGAACACCGTGGTCACGGCGGGCTGAGCGGAGGCGGCCCGCGCCGCGGCCGGGCCCGCCGCGCGGAACGCGGACGGCGCGGCGGGACCGCCCGCGCCTCCGGCCCCCGGATCGGCCAGATCGTGATCTTCCAGAGGTCATCAAGCCCGTCTCGATCCCGGTGCGCCGGTGCGGGACGTACCTCAGGTCCCCCTGGCGCCAAGCTCGCGGCTCGATCAGGGGCTCGGACGTCGACGGCCGATCCCGCCGGACCACAGCCCGGATCGGTTGGCCGGCTCCGCACCGGTCCGGGCCCTGCCCGTCCGTACGGCGAGGCCCCGCCGACCGGCCGCCGCGCGGCGCGGGGCCGCGATCCCGGGCCGCCGCGGCTAGGGGCGCACGGCCCGCGCGTACCAGCGGCCGTCGACCCGGTCGAGCCGCAGCGGACGGCCGAAGCACTCGGTGAGGTTCCGGGAGGTGAGCACCTCGTCCACCGGGCCCGCGGCGAGCACCCGGGAGTCCCGCAGCAGCAGCGCGTGGGTGGTGCTCGCCGGGACCTCCTCCAGGTGGTGGGTGACCAGGACGGTCGGCAGCTCCGGCCGGCTCGCCGCCAGGTCCTCCAGCGCGTCGATCAGATCCTCCCGGGCGGGCAGGTCGAGGCCCGCGAACGGCTCGTCGAGCAGCAGGATCTCAGGGTCGCCCATGAGCGCGCGGGCGAGCCGGATCCGCGCCCGCTCCCCCTGGGAGCACACCTGGAACCGGCGGTCGGCGAGGTCCTTCAGCCCGACCTCGGCGAGCAGCCGCCGCGCCCGGTCGTACTCGGCCTCGCCGTACCGGTCCCACAGCGGGGCGCTCGTGCCGGTGTGCCCGGTGAGCACCACGGTGAGCGCGGTCGCGCCCTCCTCCTCCAGCAGCGCCTCGTCCACCAGCCGCCGGCTCGCGGCCACGAGCCCGATGCGGCGGCGCAGCTCGCGCACGTCCACCCGGCCGAGCCGGTGGCCGAGCACGGTCGCGGTGCCCGAGGTGGGATGCCGTACCGCCGCCGCGACCGACAGCATCGTCGTCTTCCCCGCCCCGTTGGGGCCGAGCACGACCCAGTGCTCGCCGTACTCCACCCGCCAGCTCACCCGGTCGATGAGCGTCCGGCCGGTCACCCGGATGGTCACGTCGTCGAGGTGCAGCGCCGCGTTCACCCGACCAAGCATGCCGGACGCGCGCGGCACGATGATCACCGGCCCCCGGACACCGGGCCGTGCGCTCAGCCGAGCAGGTCGTCGATCTGGCCCGCGGACTGGGTGATGCCCTCCTCCATGCCCATGGCGAGCATCTGCTCCATGGCCGCGGCGTCGTCGAACCGGCAGACGATGGTCATGCGGGTGCCGGTCTCCTGCGGCTCGAGCGTGACGACGCCGTGGATGACCGTGCCCTCGAGCTGCGGCTCGCCGCTCTCGTCGGCGAAGCCGTCGTCGAACTCCAGCCGGCGCGGCGGCTCGATCGCGGTGATCCGCCACCACCCGCGCGAGCGCTCCCCGCCGGGGCCGGTCATGTAGTAGGCGCAGCGGCCGCCGACCACGAACTCGTGCCGCTCGAACGTGGCCGGCCATCCGGGCGGGCCCCACCACCGCTCGAGCAGGCGCGGGTCCTCCCACACCTGCCACACCCGCTCGACCGGGGCGGCGAACTCGGCGACGACCGTCAGGGTCAGCGCCTCGGCGTCCTTGTACGACTTCACCACGGGCATGGTGATCCCCTTCTCACTCCTCGGCCAGCAGCCGGTCGATGCCGTCGACGCGCTGACGCCAGATGCGCTCGTACGCCTCCAGCAGCTCGATCGCCCGGCGCAGGGTGGCCGGCCGCGCCTGCACGACCTGTTCCCGCCCGCGCCGTTCCTTGTGCACGAGCCCCGCCCGGTGCAGCACCGCCACGTGCTTCTGCACCGCCGCGAAGCTCATCGGGTAGTGCTGCGCGAGCGCCGACACCGAGAGCCCTTCCCGGGCCACCCGGGCGATGATGTCCCGCCGGGTGGCGTCGGCGAGGGCGTGGAAGATGCGGTCGGCGTCCGCGTCGCTCAGCTCACGTACAACCATTTGGTTGTACGTTACGCCCGCGGACGCGGCCACCGCAAGCACATATCACTGCAGAGAGGGTAAAAGGCTCGCCGCGGCGCACGGCCGCCCGGCGCGAGGCGCGGATCGCGAGGGATAGATCATGAGGATCAGATACGGCCCCTGCGGCGCTCGGCGACGAGCAGCCACACCAGGTAGCCGCCGCCGATCACGCCGGTGATCACGCCGACCGGAAGCTGGCGCTCGCCGAACATGCGCTGCGCCGCCAGGTCGGCGGCGACGAGAAGCGCGGCGCCCACGCACATCGAGGCGAGCAGGTTCGGCCCCGGCGCCCGGGTGAGCCGCCGGGCGAGCTGCGGCGCGGTGAGCGCGACGAAGTTGACCGGCCCCACGGCCGCCGCGGCGAACGAGGTGAGCAGCACGGCAGCGCCGAGCAGCAGCATGCGCAGCCGCTCCACCCGCACCCCGAGGCCGCTGGCGAGGTCGTCGCCCATCTCGGTCACGTGCAGCGCGCGCCCGGAGCCGGGCAGCACGAGCGCGGCGAGCACGCCCACCCCGGCGAGCAGCGGCAGCGCCTGCTCCCAGCCGCGGCCGTCGAGGCTGCCGGTGAGCCAGAGCAGGGCGCGGGCCGCCTCCATCAGCTCGGCCCGGGTGAGCAGGAAGCCGTTCACGCCGGTGAGGATCGCGGTGGCGCCGATGCCGACGAGCACGAGCCGGAACCCGTGCACGCCCCGCTTCCAGGCGAGCAGGTAGATCGCGGCCCCGGTGAGCAGGCCGCCGGCGAGCGCCCCGGCCGACAGCGCCAGCGTGCCGCCGCCGGCGACCACGACCACGAGCGCCCCGGCCGTCGCCCCCTGGGTGATGCCGAGCACGTCGGGGCTGCCGAGCGGGTTGCGCACCAGCGACTGGAACAGGGCCCCGGCGAGCGCCAGGGCGGCGCCGACGAGCAGGGCGCAGATCGCGCGCGGCAGCCGCAGCTCGACGACGATGAACCGCTCGGCGGGCGTGCCGCCGCCGGTGAGGGCGGCCACGACCTGGGCGGGGGTCATCGGGAACTCGCCCCCGCCGATCGCGACCACGGTGAGCGCGAGCGCGAGCAGCGCGCTGCCGAGCCCGACGACGAGCGCCCGCGGCCGCACGACCACGCCGCGGGCTCCCAACCATACGACGCTGATGGCGCTACCTGCCTTTCTCATCGGCTCTCATCGGGCGGCCGTCCGCCGGACCGGGGACCGGCCCGGTCACACCCGGGCCATCCTGGCCCGCCGTACCAGATAGAGGAAGAACGGCCCGCCCAGCACCGCGGTCACGATCCCCACCTGGAGCTCGCCCGGCCGGGCGAGCACGCGGCCGAGCACGTCGGCCACGAGCAGCAGCACCGGCGCGAGCAGCGCGCAGTACGGCAGCAGCCAGCGCATGTCCGGCCCGGTGAACGGCCGGACCAGGTGCGGCATCATGAGCCCCACGAACACGATCGGCCCGCAGGCCGCGGTGGCCGCGCCGCACAGCAGCGTCACCGCCACGATCGCCGCGGTCCGGATGCGCGCGGGCCGGGCCCCGAGCGCCTGGGCGGAGTCCTCGCCGAGCGCGAGCGCGTTGAGCGGCGGCGCGAGCAGCAGCGCGACGACCACGCCCGCGGCGATGAACGGCAGCACCCGCAGCACCGTGGTGTGCTGGGCGTCGGCGAGCGAGCCCACCGTCCAGAACCGCATCCTCTCCAGCGACCCGCTGTCGAGCAGCATCGCCGCGCTCACGTACGAGTACAGCGTGGCGTTGAGCGCGGCCCCGGCGAGCGCGAGCCGGGCCGGGGTGGCCGACCGCCCGCCGCCCACGGCGTACGCCAGGGCGGAGACCACCGCCGCGCCGATGAGCGCGAACCACACGTAGCCGGCGAAGCTCGTCACGCCGAACACCAGGGTGCCGGTGGCCACCGCGGCCGAGGCGCCCGCGTTGATGCCGAGCAGCCCGGGGTCGGCGAGCGGGTTGCGGGTGACCGCCTGCATCACCGCGCCCGCGAGCCCGAGCGCGACGCCCGCGAGCAGCCCGAGCAGGGTGCGCGGCAGCCGCATCTCGTGGACGATCGAGTACGTCGCGGCGCCCTCGTCGACGAGCCCCGCCCACACCTCGCCGGGCGAGAGCGGCTTCGCCCCGACCCCGATGCTCAGCACCAGCACGGCGACGAGCACGGCCGCCGCGCCGAGCAGCCCGGCCGACCGCAGCACGGCCTTCCTCGCCCGCGCCGGCCGCCGGTCGGTCCGGGCGGCCGCCGCAGCGGCGGAGGTGAGGGTGGACACGCGCGCCTCCCCAGGTGCAATCGGGGCCTATGGGACAGGGACCCCAGATGGTGATCCGCAATAAGGTTAGGCTAGCCTAAAGCGCGCCACTTTATTAGGTATGCCTTACCAGAGAGGGTCACTCCCATGGCGCTTGCCCGACGACTGTCCCGGCGTAGCGTGCTGGCCGCGGGCGGTGTGGCCGCCCTCGGCCTGGTTCTGGCGGCCTGTGGCGCGGGCGACTCGAGCGGCACGACGGCCGCGTCGAACGCGGGGAGCGCCTCGTCCGGGCCGTGGACCTTCACCGACGACCGCAACGTGACGGTCAAGCTCGACGCCGCCCCCACCCGGCTGGTCGCCTTCACCGGCGCGGCGGGCGCCCTCGCCGACTACGGCCTCGGCGACAAGATCGTCGGCGTGTTCGGCGAGACCAAGCGCAAGGACGGCTCGCCGGAGCCGCAGGCGGGCGAGCTCGACGTGAACAAGGTGACGATCCTCGGCAACGCCTGGGGCGAGTTCGACATCGAGAAGTACGCGAACCTGCGTCCGGACCTGCTCATCACCCACGAGTTCGAGCCCGGGTCGCTGTGGTACGTCCCGGACGAGAGCAAGGACAAGATCACCCAGCTCGCCCAGAGCGTGGCGATCAAGACCGGCAAGATCTCCCTGATCCGGCCGATCGAGCGGTACGCCGAGCTCGCCAAGGCCCTCGGCGCGGACATGAACTCCCCCAAGGTCACCGAGGCGAAGGCCCGGTTCGACGCCGCGGTCGAGCGGCTGCGCAAGGCCGCCGCCGACCACCCGGACATCAAGGTCCTCGCGACGTCGGCGAGCCCGGACCTGTTCTACGTCTCCTCCCCCAAGACGACGAGTGACCTGATGTTCTTCGCCGAGCTCGGCGTGAACATCGTCGAGCCGGAGAAGGTCGACGAGGGCGGCTACTTCGAGAGCCTGAGCTGGGAGAACGCCGACAAGTACGCGGCCGACGTGATCATGCTGGACAACCGCACGTTCACGCTCCAGCCCGACGACCTCAAGGACAAGCCGACCTGGACCAAGCTTCCCGCGGTTAAGGCGGGCCAGGTCATCCCGTGGGACACCGTGCCGCGGCACTCGTACGCGGGCGTCGCCCCGCTCCTCGAGCAGCTCGCCGAGGCGATCGAGAACGCCAAGAAGGTGAGCTAGCCGTCACGGCCGTCGTCCGGCAGCACCCGGAACACCGGGTAGCGCCCGGCGATGCGCTCGAACTCGCTCAGCGGGGCCCGCCGCGGCACGGGGAAGTGCGGGCGGGCCCCGGGCGCGAGGTCGAGGTACCGCCGCAGGATGGGCGCGCGCTCCCCCACCGGGACCTCCACCAGCCGTACGGCACGGCGTTCCCGGCGGCGCAGCACCGCCCGTCCCCCGGCGGCCCGAACGTTGCGCACCCAGTTGACGTCCTCGCCGAGCATCGACACCAGGTAGTGGCCGCCCTCGTGGTCGGCGAGCACCACGGGCGCCGCGATGACGCGGCCGGTGCGGCGGCCGCGCACCTCCAGGATCGTCCAGCGCGGCGACGACAGCACCCCGCCGCCGAAGTAGGCGGCGGTGAGCCGGTTGAGGAACCGCGCGAGCCGGTTCGGCCGGTTGTTCCGGTACATCCACCGCTTGACGGACGCGGGCGACAACGCCATCTCTCGCCCTCCGTTTCCCCCAGCTGCTTCCCCCGTCTGTCTGCGGGGACGCTATCCGGGCCCGCCCTCCGCGCTATTGAACAAATGGGACATCACCGGCAGGTCGGGGGCGGTCCGCCGGAGCGAGGCGGCGTACTCGCCCGGGGTGCACCGCGCGAACTCCCGGATCTCCCGGCACAGGTGGGCCTGGTCCGCGTACCCCGCGGCGACGGCGAGGCCGGCGGTGGGCGGCGCGCCGTCGGCGAGCAGGTCGGTCATCCGCTCGAACCGCAGCACGCGCGCGACCGTCTTCGGGCTCAGCCCCACCTGCTCGCGGAACCGCCGGGCCAGGTGCCGCCTGGTCCAGCCGAGCCGGTCGGCGAGCTCCCCGATCCGGACGTCCCCGCCGGAGGCGGCGAGCCAGCGCAGCGCCCGCTCCACCCCGGGGTCGGGCGCGGGCCCGTCGGCGAGCCGCCGTTCGAGGAACGCGGCGAGGATCTCGAAGCGCGCCCGCCAGGTCGGCGCCTCGGCGAGCCGTTCCGGCAGCAGCGCGCCGTCCCGGCCGAGCACCGCCGCGAGGTCCACCATCGTGTTGCCGAGCTCGTGCATGGGCAGCCCGAGGATCGCGTGGGCCCGCGCCGGGCCGAGCGACAGCTGCACGCCCCGCTGGATCCCGCGCACCCCGGTCACCGCCATGCGGTCGCGCACCCCGGCGACGAAGCAGGTCAACGTCCCGCCCGCGGCCCCGTCCGGGGCGCGCACCACCTCGACCGGGTCGCCCAGCGCCACGATCACCGTCACCCGGCTGCAGGGGATCTCGCGCCGCCGTACCGGAAAGCCGATCCGGTCCTGGTAGCCCACGCAGCCGCCGAGCCGGTCGGCGAGCGCGCCCGGCGGCCGCACGCACAACGCCTCGCCGGCCCGATACCCCTGCATGGCCCCTCCCGGTCGCTCGCCTCCCCTTCCATGAGAGCACGGGCGGGCGGGCCGAGGGCTGTGCGTCAGCGCGCGATGAACAGGTACTCGCGGACCTTGCGCCGCGCCGCGTTGGCGTGCGTGCCGAACGAGTAGCGGTGGTCGATCGCCCGCACCTCGACGTCGGACTTCACCTCGCGGAGCAGGGCCGCGATCGTCTCGGCGTCGGGCACCGCGTTCGACGAGTAGGAGAGCACGATCACCGAGTCACGGAACTTCTCGAAGGTGCGGCGCAGCGCGTCCGCGGCCGTACGCGGATAGGAGAACGGCGTGTACCGCTTCTCCAGCTTCTTCGTCCGCGTGCCCTCCATGATCTTCTGGCCGCGCCAGTACGTGGCGAGCCCTTCGAGGAAGTGGTAGCGCTTGATGTAGCAGTTGTCGTCGCGCGGCGGCGCGTACGGCGGGTCGAGGTAGACGAGGTCGTACGGCTCGGCGTCGAGGTCGAACACGTCCCCGGTGAGCGACCGGCACCGGCGGCCGCTGTCGAACACGGCCGCGTTGTACTCGGCCGCCCGCTCCCGGAAGTGGTCGCGCAGCGACAGCCGCAGGTCGCGGCGCCCGTCGTCGTACCGGGCCCCGGTCACGGTGAACACCCCGCGCGGCTGCTTGCGGGCCGCGGCGAGCACGAGGGCGGAGATGGCGAGCGCCCGCTTCGCGCCGTGCAGCCGGTCGATGTGGGACCAGGCCGAGTCGAGGAACTCGCGGTCGCGGTCGGTGAAGTAGAGCCCGTCGAAGGTGCGCCGGATGAAGTCGCGGTCGTCGGCGGCCGGGCCGCAGATCCGGTCGATCTCCTCCGGGGTGAGGATCTCCGACTGGTTCGCCACGGTCGCCCGGGCGATCACGCCCGGGAAGCACAGGAAGTCGTTGGCGGTCACCTGGTAGCCGAGCGCCTTGAGCGTGTAGGCGACCACGCCGCTGCCGGAGAAGGCGTCGAGCGCGGTCCGCCCGCCGATCTCGGCGAACACCGCGGCGAGCCGGGGCGCGAGCCGATGCTTGGACCCCATGTAGCGCAGCCGCGGAAACGCGGCCACCCGTGCCGCGACGGGCAGCAGGTCCACCCCGTGCCCGGCCCTGTCCACCGCTCCGGCCGTCACCCTCCTCTCCCTTCCCACCGGCGCCGCCACCCGATTCCCGATCCTCGCACAGGCGGCCGACCTCCGCGGGGCACTCGCCTGTCCGGTACGGGACACCCACGGCGGGCGTACGGCCGATGCCGCGGCGCGCCCGCCGGGTGACGTGCCGGACGTGAGGCCGGACCTGGAGCCGGGCATGGGGGCCGGACACAGACCGGACGCCGGGGCGGCGCGTCCGCGGGGCGGGCTCAGACCACGGTGGTCACCGGGCCGACCAGGGTGATCGCCCCCGCCTGGGCGAAGTTGGCGAGGTCGGCGACGGCCTTCCTGCCCTCCTCGCTCGCCAGGGCGGCCTTGGCGGAGGCCTCGTCGTCGAAGGTGAGGGTGGCGATCAGGTGGTACGGCGGCCGCTCGTCCCCGCGGGCGACCGGGCGGACCACGGTGTAGCCGCGCAGGCCGGGAAGCTTGGCCGCGAGCGGGGCGTGGACGCTGTCGTAGTGGGCGTCGAACGCCTCCGGGTCCTCCGGGTGGTTGTAGAGCACGGTCATCTGGTAGGCCACGTCGATCCTCCGCATCGTGCCGGCGGCGCGCCCACGGAGCCGGGCGCCGCCATGATGCACCGACGATGACACCCGTTCCGGGCGAACGGAAGGGTGTTTCGGAGGAGCGGAAACGGCGTTCGCGCCCCGCCGCGCCGGCGCGTCCTCGGCGCGGAGGCGGAAGCGGAGGCGGCGCTACCGCGCCTCGGCGGGCCGCTCGCCGCCGCCCTCCAGCTGTGCGAGGCGGCTGCGCGCCTCCTCGAGTTCGCGGCGCAGGTTGCGCAGCTCCTCCTCGAGCTCGAGGATGCGCCGGATCGCGACGAGGGTCATGCCCTCGGAGGCGAGCTCGGTGACGTACTGGACCAGGGTGATGTCGCGGCGGGAGTAGCGGCGCTGCCCGCCCGGCGACCGCTGCGGGCAGACGACGCGGTGCTCGTCGAGCCGGCGCAGGAACGCCTGCTGGACGTTGAGCATGGCGGCCACCTGGCCCAGGGAATACAGCGGGGCGTGTTCGTCGTCGATCGGCAGCCGGGACATCGATCCTCCCCTCTCCTCCCGGACGGGAATCCATTGTGCGGTGGCCCGTCCCCGGGCGCGGAGGTGCTCCGGCCGTACGCCGGCACGCCCCGGTGACCCGGCCCGCCGTACGGCCCGCCGGTTCCGTACCCGGAGACGGCGCCGGAATGTGCCGCGAAACCTGCCCTAACGCAGGAAGGGCCGGTGCACGCACCGGCCCACCCCTGCCTCTCGTCCTCCGTCAGGCGCCGATCGCCTTCGCGTCGGCCTTCCGGATCTCGATCTTCCGCGGCCGCGCCTTCTCCACGACCGGGATGCGCACGGTCAGCACGCCGTTGGCGTACGCGGCCTCGATGTGGTCCGCGTCGAGGTGCTCCGGCAGGTAGATGCGGCGGGTGAACTCGCCCATCACGCGCTCGCGGACGAACGGCCGCACGTCGTCGGCGAACTCCTCGTCGCGGCGGGCGGTGACGCTCAGCACGCCGCGGTCGACGGTGACCTCGATCGACTCGGGGTCGATGCCGGGCAGGTCGAAGCGAAGCAGCACGTCGTCATCGCGCCGGATGCCGTCCATCGGCATGACCCGGGCCTCGTCGTTCAGCCAGCCGAAGGCCTGGCGGGTCAGCCGGTCGAACTGGCGCTCGAACTCCTGGACGAACGGGTCGATGGTCGTCAGCAGCATTCTCACCAACCCCCTTGCAGCTTTCCCCACGCTCCACTTGGAGGAAACCTCCAACTGCACTTATATGTTAGCTCCATGCTCAAATGCATGCAAGCCCGGCGACAAGGAAAAATCCCGCCCACTCCGCACGCGGCCGAGCTGCGGGAACGGCGGGGCGGCCGTACGGCGCGGCCGGAACCGGCGCACGCGGCGGCCGGCCCGCGCGGGGCGGCGGTGCGCCGGAGTCCACGGCGTGACCGGCACGGGCCCGGCCGGCGGCGCCGGGGCGCACGCGGCCGCCGCCGGCCGTACCGGGAGAGCGGGGCGGGCCGTACCGGGAATGGCCGGCGGCCGTACCCGGGAGGGCGCGGTCAGGAGAGCGGGACCCGCCACTCGAGCCGGGTGCCGCCGCCGGGGCGGCCGGTGACGGTGAAGGAGCCGCCGAGGGCCTCGGCGCGCTCGCGCATGTTCGTCAGGCCGCTGCTGCGCGCCGGGCGGCCGATGCCGCGGCCGTTGTCGGCCACCTCGAGCGTGAGCGTCTCGCCCGCGGTGACGGTCACCGAGGCGGCCGTGGCGGCGGCGTGCCGGGCGACGTTGGCGAGCGCCTCACGGAGCACCGCGAGCAGGTGCGCCGCGACCCGCTCCGGCACCGTGCTGTCGATGGGGCCGTCGACGGTCACGTCCGGGGCGTAGCCGAGGTGGTCGGCCGCGTCCGCGGCGAGCCGGAGGATGCGGGCGCGCAGGCTCGCCGTCTCCCGGGGCGCGGTGTGCAGGTCGAAGATGGCGACGCGCAGCTCCCGGATCGTGGCGTCGAGCTCGGCGATCACGTCGTGCAGGCGGGCGGCCACCCGCGGGTCCCGCACCATGCCCGCGGTCGCCTGCAGCGCGAGGCCCGCGGCGAACACCCGCTGCACCACCATGTCGTGCAGGTCGCGGGCGATGCGCTCGCGGTCGGCCAGCACCTCGCGTTCGGCCCGCGCGGCGGCGAGCTCGGCCTCCATGCGCAACCGCTCGGTGAGGTCGCGGGCGACCGCGGAGAACCCGGTCAGCGCGCCGTCCGGGCCGCGCATCGCCGAGACGGTGACGGCCACGTCGACCGGCGAGCCGTCCCGGCGGCGCAGCCGCCCGTCGAAGTGGCCCGCCCGGCCGCCGCGGCGGAGCCGGTCGAGCAACGTGCCGAACCGGCCGCGCGCCTCCGCGGGCAGCAGCACGTCCACCGGCCGGTTCACGATCTCGGCCGCGGCGTGCCCGAACAGCCGCTCCGCCCCCGGGTTCCAGGTCTCCACCCGGCCCTCCGGGCCGATCGCGAACATCGCGTCGTCGGAGGACCGCACGATCGCGGCGAGCCGGGCCTCGGACCGCCGGGCCTGCTCAAGGTCGGCGTAGAGGGCGGCGAGCCCCCGGTCGGTCTCCTCCAGCTGGGCCTGGAGCGCGGCGATCGTCCGCCGGTCGCTCTCGAGCTCCGCCTCCCGCCGGGCGAGCGCCGCGAGCAGCTCGGCGAGCCGGGGGTGGTTCGCTCGGGTCACCGGTGACCGCTCCCCTGCCACTGCCGCATCGTCTCACCCCTGTGGCCGCACGCCCGCGTCCCGGGCCTCCGTCTACCCCGGCCGGCGGCGACCTGACGAGATCACGGGGGATCCGGGGGACGGAGGGGGGAACGGCGGGCCGTACCGCCGCCCGCGCGCGACGGTACGGCCGCGCGGCGGCGGTCAGCCGTCGGACAGGCCGCGCACCGGCCCCCGCGCCGGGACCCGCGGGCCGGTGGGGACGTCGACGCGCCGCCCGGGCACGCGGCGGCCGCGGCCCTCCCGCCCGGGCTCCAGCGGGACCGGCTCGAACCGGGTCGGGTCGGCGCAGTACTCGCGCACCGCCTCCGCGAACCTGGCCGCGTGGTAGCCGTCGGTGTAGCGGTGGTCGAAGGTGGCGGTGAGGGTCATCATCGGCCGGGCCATCACCTCGCCCGCGACCACCACCGGCCGCTGCTCCACCGCCCCGACCAGCACGATCACCGGCACCTTGTAGTAGGCGGCGAGCGGGGAGAACGCGCGGCGCACGCCCCACATGCCGACGGAGGTGACCATCGCGCCGCCGAACGCCTGGCGCGGCATGCCGAGCCAGGACAGATCGAGGTTGAGGTCCGAGGTGAGCCAGGCCCCGAGCCGCAGCACCATGCGCAGCGGCAGCAGCGGCAGCCGGGTCACCAGCGACTTGCCCCGGTCGAGCTCGCCGCCGTCGCCGTCGTGCACGGCGGCGCGCCGCGCCGCGACCTCCTCGGCGATCTCCAGCGCGGTCTTGCGGTCCGCGTCGCACACCTTCACGCCGGACAGCTCCCTGCCGCCGTCCACGTTGATGATGAAGAAGACGTCGATGCTCTCCCGCTGCCGTACCCGGCCGCCGGGCGCCGGCCGTACCCGCAGCTCGGGCACGACCGTGAGCGCGTGCGCCACGGCCCGGCCGACCAGGTGGGTCATCGTCAGCCGCACGCCGGTGGCCTCCCGCACGCGCTCGATGTAGCCGAGCAGCGCGGCCGCGTCGACGTCCATGTCCCCGTAGAACTGGGGGTCGCTCGGTGCGGACCACGCCGCGGCGGCGAGCTTGCGCCAGCTCGGCAGCTGACCGGTCATCGGCCCACCTCCACCGTTACCCGAAGTGTGTTCGGAGTCACTACCCCGTGGCGGCTCGGGTACGCGGGGCCGCCGGGCGGGCCGGTGAGCAGGGCGGACGGCGTCACCGCCGCGCGGCGGGCGCGCGGGCCGCGACGGTCGGCGTACGGCGCGGGCCGGACGATCGGGCCTCGGTACGGCCCGGCGGCCGATTCGGCCGGGTACGGCCCGGCGGACCAAACCGGGCCGGCGGTAGGCGGCCGACGCGGCTATCGCGGGCGGCCGGACCGGCGTGCGGCGCCGCCCGCGGAGCGGCGGCTCAGAGGGCCGGGATGACGTCGAACGAGACGAGGCCGATGATCACGAGGCCGAGGATGACGCGGTAGACCACGAACGGGGTGAACCGGTTCGTGCTGATGAACTTCAGGAACCAGGCGATCACCGCGTAGCCGACCACGAAGGAGACGATCGTGGCGAGGATGGTCGGCCCCCACGCCGGGGTCTCCGCACCGCCGATCTCGGCCAGCTCGAAGAAGCCCGACATGAGCACGGCCGGGATGGCGAGCAGGAACGAGTACCGGGCGGCCTCCTCCCGCCGGTAGCCGAGCAGCAGGCCGGCGCTGATCGTGCCGCCGGAGCGGGACACGCCGGGGATGAGGGCGAGCGACTGGGCGAAGCCGTACCCGAGCGCGTGCGGCAGGTTGAGGTCGGCGTTGAGGGTGCGCTGGTTGCGCGCGATCCGGTCGGCGACCGCGAGCAGCAGGCCGAACACGATCAGGCTCGTGCCGACGAGGCGCAGGTCGCGCAGCGCGGTCTCGATCGTCTCCTTGAAGGTGAGGCCGAGCACGCCGATCGGGATGCTGCCCGCGATCACGTACCAGCCCATGCGGGCCGCGGGCTCGGGGCGCAGCTTCGGCGTCCACAGCGACCGGGTCCAGGTGGAGATGATGTTCCAGATGTCCTTGCGGAAGTAGACGAGCACGGCCGACTCGGTGCCGAGCTGGGTCACCGCGGTGAACGCGGCGCCCGGGTCCTCCCAGCCCGCGAACGCGGACACCACGCGAATGTGCGCGCTGGACGAGATCGGCAGGAACTCCGTGAGCCCCTGCACCAGCCCCAGCAGCAACCCCTCGAACCAGCCGATCACGCCTCGACACCTTCCGGAACGCAGGACCGCAAAGCCCGTCGGAGCAGACGTGAACGGCTTGCGGCCACGACCTGGACACGGGTGGAGAACGCAGGCACACGGCCGTCCCGCCGCGCGCCCGCCCCACAGAGGGCCGGTTTCGGCTCTCCCGCTCAGGCGAGGTTAGCGGAGTTTTCGACCATGCGTCGCCCGCTCGCGCGCTCCCGCGGGCGAGCGCCGCGCCCGCGCCCAGGTCACGGCAGACGGTGGGCCGGTGGGACGGCCGGGCGTGGCGGGCCGTACCCGGGTACGCCGCCGGCCGGGCGCCCCTGCCGCCCCTCGTCACCGGCAGCGGCGCCCCTCGGCCCGGTCCCGGGCGGCCCTCACCGCGGGGACTGCGTGGCGTCGAGCGCGACCGCCGCGGCGATGACGAGCCGGCGGTCGAGGCGGTGGTCGTCGATCCGCACCCGGTAGCGGTCGAGCAGGCCCCGGCGGCGTTCCACGGTGAAACCGATGTGCGCGCCCACGGAGAAGTCGAAGTGGAACGGCAGCCAGCCGAAGAACACGCCGAACCGGCGCAGCAGGGACACCACCACGTTGCGTTCCCGGCCGGTGAAGGTGGGCAGGCCGGGCTGCTGGAAATGCCAGGTGGGGCGCAACCAGGAACCGACCCCCTTGCGGAAATAGCCGATCGGCCGGTCGTTCTCGTCCACCACGTCGTAGCCGATTCCCGGCTCCCGCACCCGGCGCGCCCGGAACATGGCGAGCACCCGATCGCACGACTCGTCGGTGTAGAGCGTGACCTGCTGCCGGAACGTCATCGGCTTCTGCTCGGCGAAGGCGACGACCTCTCCCTCCGAGCCGTCGGGCTCCTCGACGTGGACCACGTACCGGTTCACCAGCATGGTGATCTTCTGGCGTACGAGGAGTCGCCGCTGCGTCTGAAGGACGGCCAAATCCATCAATCACTCCATCGAGCGGGGGGTTACAGCTAATGACTGCCCGAATATGGCGAAAATGCCACGTGGCCGTCCAGGGGGATGATCCGGTTTCCCCGGCGCCCGCGCCGCCCGCCCGCGCCCGCCGCCGCGGCGGGGGCCCAATAGGCCGATCCATGAAGATCGTTATACGGCGGCGGCCGGGCCGTGCGGAGGCCGGTCCGCGCAGGTCGGGACGGTTGTCGTATGGTGTCAGGGAACCGCGAACGCCCCGATTGACGGCGTCCCTGAGAACCCCCTGAATCCGGGGACGCGGGGCCCGAGCCTGAGTGAGCATATTTCCCATGGAAGAACGGCCCCTGCTGCTGCTCGACGTGGACGGCGTCCTCAACCCGCTCGGCAGACAGGTCCGCGGCTTCCAGCGTTACGAAGTGACCGTGGGCGGCACGGACTACACCGTTTTTCTCCACCCGGAGCACGGCGCGAAGCTGCTCGCGCTGGCGGAGGAGACCGGGGCCACGCTGACCTGGGCGACCACCTGGGAGCACCTGGCGAACGAGTGGATCAGCCCGCGTATCGGCCTGCCCGCCCTCCCGGTGGTGGAGCTCGGCGGGGCGGAGCCCGTCGCCGACGGCATGTCCGCGAAGACGCCGCACGTGGCCGGATTCGTCAAAGGCCGGCCGTTCGTGTGGTTCGACGACGCATTGGGGCCGGAGGACGAGCGATATCTGGAGAACCACCCGGACGTCGGCGACTTCCTGCTCATCAAGGTCGATCACCGGCAGGGGCTCACCGACGAACACCTCGACCGGGCCCGCGCATGGCTCTCCCGGATCGTCAAGGATGAAAACGACCCGATATCGGACCCGTGACGGGGAAGCAGGGTCGGAGCCGATAGCCGGAGACGAGCCGGGAAAGGGCGGGAAGCATGTATCGGTCGCGCAAGTACAAGATCCTCGGGGGCGTGTGCGGGGGTATCGCCGAGAGCCTCGGCTGGTCCCCGACCGTGGTCCGGATTCTGTTCGTGATCACGATGATTGTGATCCCCGGATCGCAGTTGATCATTTATCCGATCCTGTGGATCATCCTCCCCAAGCGCCCCGCGGAATGGTACGCCCAGGGCCCTGCGCAGGGCGGATACCCCCGATAGGAACGCGCCGCGACGCCGTCCGGGAACGCGCGCCGCGCGGGCTGCGGCGCTCCCGGGCGGGCGGTGTGCGCGCATCCGCGCGACCGGTACGGCGGGCCTCGACGCCGACGCGGGCGCCGGGCCGGGCGCGCCCGGACGGCCGCGGGCGGGCACGGACACAGACGGACACGGCCGGGCCGTACCGCCCGGCCGGTTCCGCGGCCCGACGCCTCGTTTAGGCTTTCCTGACGGGAGCCTGCCTGGGAAAAGCCGGCGCCCGGAAGGAGCAGAACCGTGCGCACACGCCCTCTCACCCTGATCCAGGACGATCTGCCGGTGGAGTACGAGCAGGCCATGGAGCGCATGTCGCGCCTGGTCGAGGCCCGCCAGCAGGACGAGCGCCCGGACACGCTCTGGCTGCTCAGCCACCCGCCGGTGTACACCGTCGGCAAGCGCACCAGGCCCGAGCACCTGCCCGACCCCTCCCACGGCATCCCGGTGGTGCCCACCGGGCGGGGCGGCCAGCTCACCTACCACGGGCCCGGGCAGCTCGTCGGCTATCTGATCGTCAAGCTGCGCCAGGGCGAGGGCGTGGTCGACTACATCCGCGAGGTCGAGCTGCGCCTCGTCGCCGCGCTGGAGCGGCTGGGCCTGCCCGCCGAGCGGCGCGACACCCCCGAGGGCTCGGAGCTGCTCACCGGCGTGTGGACCAAGGAGACCGGCCGCAAGATCGTGTCGATCGGGATGCGCGCGAGCAAGGGCGTCACCAGCCACGGCTTCGCCCTGAACGTGGAGGGCGACCTGTCGCCGTGGACGTACGCCGTGCCCTGCGGCATGCCGGACGTGCAGATGACCTCGATCGCCAACGAGATGGGCGACGCCGCCCCGGACATGGCGACCGTGCGCAAGGTGGTCGCCGACGCGTTCGAGGCCACGGCCTGACCCCGGCCGGGGCGGGCCGCGGCCGGCGCGCCGCCGCGGCGGGCCGTACCCGGTGACGCGACGGGCCGATCGCGGCCCCGCGCCGGGGCCCGGCCGATCGGCCCGCCGGTGGTGTGCGGAACGTGGAAGTCAGGCGAGGTGGTCCGCGGCCTCCTCGCGCAGCAGGCCGTAGATCACCTTGTCGCGCCAGGTGCCGTTGTGGAAGACCGCGCCGCGCAGCACCCCTTCGCGCTTGAACCCGACGCGTTCCAGCACCTTCTGCTCGGCGATGTTCGCCGCGTCGGAGAGCGCCTCCAGGCGATGCGCGGTGGTGAAGCGGAACAGGTGGTCGACGAGCCAGCGGTGCGCCGCCGTGCCGAGCCCCTTGCCGCGGTACTCCGGCAGCAGCGCGAGCCCCACCTGGTAGCACACGCCCCGGGGGCCGCCCCGGTGCTGCTCCCGCCAGCTGGCGATGCCGGCCACCGTGCCGTCGGAGAGCACCACCGCGAGCGCGGTCGACTCCGGGCTGATGTAGCCGTCGCGCTCCCACCGCTTCCGCCGGGCGCGGACGTCCGTGAACCCCGGCCACTCGAACGGTCCCAGCGCCTCCGGATCCGTGGACAGCCGATCGAGGAACGGCAGGTCGAACTCCTGGAAGGCCCGGAACACCAGCCTGTCATCCACGGGAAACCTCCACGCCGCCATAGCGAGTGATCTCAACGCAAGTGATCTCAGTTCGATCGGTGGTGATGTTAGGGGTCGCCGTGACCGGATCCGGCCACTTCGCGGATGTATACGCGCGTGGCGGCCCCGCGGGCGGGCGGTGGCCCCGGGCACGCGACGGCCCGGGCCGGTCCCGCGGCGGGCGGCCCGGGCCGTGCCGGGTGCGCTCAGGCGGCGAGGGCCTCGATCGTCGCCTCGCAGAACGCCTTCAGGTCGTCCGGCCCGCGGCTGGTGATGAGCTTGCCCGGGCCGTTCTCGTCGACCACGACCTCCTCGTCCACCCAGTTCGCGCCCGCGTTGCGCAGGTCGGTCTTGACGCTCGGCCAGGACGTGACGGTACGGCCGCGCACCACGTCGGCCTCGATGAGCGTCCAGGCGGCGTGGCAGATCGACGCGACCGGCTTGCCCGACTCGACGAACTCGCGCACGAACCGTACGGCCTCGGGCCGGGTGCGCAGGTAGTCGGGGTTGGCGACGCCGCCCGGCAGCACCAGGCCGTCGAAGTCCGCCGCCGACACCTCGCCGACCACGCCGTCGACCGGGAAGGTGTCCCCCTTGTCCAGGTGCCGGAACGCGGTGATCTCCCCGTGCCGCGTGGAGATCAGCTTGGGCGTGCCGCCGGCGTCCCGCACCGCCCGCCACGGCTCGGTGAGCTCCACCTGCTCGGTGCCCTCGGGCGCGGCCAGGAACGCGATCGTCTTGCCGTTGAGGCTCATCTCTCCCCTTCCGCCGGGCGTCCCGCACGCCGCCGCGGCCCCGGTCGGCGGGCCCGCGGGGTGCCCGCCGCGGCCGCGGCCGGCGCGCGGCGCCCGCTGTGGCTCGTGCGGTGTCAGTGCGTGTGTCCAGTGCGTGTGTGCAGTGCGTGTCGCTCAGGGCGTGTCTCGCGCCTTTTCGCGGGGCGCGATGCGGCCCGAGCCCCGCCTGCCCGGGCGGGGGCGATCTATGCGCGGCACGCCCGCGGCCGCCTCGCCGTACCGTCCGCATCCCGGACCGGGCAATCGCGAACGCGCTCCGGAAACACGCCGTAAACAGCGCTGATAGGGACGGAAGGCGCGAAACCTCCATACGTCGCGACACCCCGGGGAATGCCCGCGCGCCTACGAAATCGCTCGATCAGGCGGCCGCAGCGCGCCCCGCGAGCCGGGGAAACGCGAGGTCACCGCGGCGTCCACGCGGATCGCTGACGATGATGATCATGGACTTTCCACCGGGCGGGATCACCTTTTGGACACGATGCGGCGTGCCGCTCGCTTCCTAATCCCCTTTGCAAAGAATGGGAAAACAAGGAGACTTCATCTGCAGGTGGGGGGGCTTGCTTTACCTGCACAACGGGGGAGGCACGAAAGGCGTTGACCGGCACTCCTGGTCACAGCGGGCCGCCGATGAGCCTGGAGGGGATCGAGCACGCGCTCAGCCGGCGGCGGGACGAGCGTGACCGGATCGCCAACGATCTGCTCGATCTGGAGAATCACCACGGTCACCGGCTGCTCGAGGGCGCCGAGCTCGACGGGGAGACGAAGCGCCGGTGGGCCGAGGCCCGGGAGCGCCTCGCGACGCTGTGGGCGACGTTCGACGCCTACCGGCGCGTCATCGCCGGGGCGGAACGGCTGCGCGCCGCGTCGGCCCGGCCCGGGCCGGAGACGCTCGCCGAGCTGACCGGGTTGCTCGCCGGGGCCTCGGTGGAGCTCAAGGCCGAGGACGTCCCGGTGGAGCGGCGGTCGCTGGTGCGGATCACCGGCGAACGGATCAGCCTCGACGAGGCCGTCGCCCGCATGGACGCGGCCTACCAGGAGGTCGCCCGGACCGTGGCCGCGGCGGACGCCGCGTGGAGCGCGCTGCTGCCGCGGCTCGACGAGGCCGAGGCGGCCCGGAACGCGGCCGAACGGCTGCTCGCCGAGCTCGGCGGCGCCGACGCCGAGCTGGACCGGCTCGGCCGCGAGCTCGCCGCGCTGCGCGGCCGGGTGCGCGGGGATCCGCTGTCGTTCGCCACCGGCGGCCCCGGCGGCCCGGTCGACACCGGGCCGCTGGAGCGGCTCACCGCCACGCTCACCGCCCGGCGGGAGCACCTCGAGCACGCCCTGCGCATCCGGGACGGCTTCGCGGCGCGCTCCGGCGAGCTCGCCGACCGCGTCGCCGCGGTGCGCGCCGCCGAGCAGGAGGCCCGCGCGGCGCGCGACACCGTCCTCCGCAAGATCACCGATCCGGTGCTGCCGCACCTGCCCGACCAGGCCCCCGCGCTCGCGGACCGGCTCGCCGCCGTCACCGCGCTGCGCGACGCCGGCGACTGGCTCGCGGCGGCCCGCGCCGCCGACGAGCTGGAGCGCGCCGCGGGCGACGCGCTGCGGCAGGCCCGGGACGCGACCAAGGCGATCAACGCCCTGCTGGAACGGCGGGACGAGCTGCGCGGACGGCTGGAGGCGTTCCGGGCGAAGGCGCTGCGCCAGGGCCTCGCCGAGCACCCCGAGCTGCTCCGGCTCTTCCGGCGCGCCCACGACCTGCTGTGGACGGCCCCCTGCGACCTGCGCCAGGCGACCCGCGCGGTCTCGGGCTACCAGCGGGCACTACGAGAGATCGGAGCGAACCGATGACCCAGTGCTCCTACCCCGGCTGCACCGGCACGGTGCAGGACGGCTACTGCGACACGTGCGGCATGGCCCCGCCCCGGCCCACCGGGCCGTCCCACCCGTCCCAGGGCCCGTTCGGCGGCGGCGCATCCGTGCCGGGCGCGGGGTCGCTCCAGTCCGGGCCCGCCGCCCCGGCGACGCCGTTCCCGCCCCCGCCGCCGTCGCCGCCCTCGACTCCGGTGCCGTCGTCGCCCTCGGCTCCGATGCCGTCGACGCCCACGCCGTCGGCACCGACGCCGTCCACGCCGATGTCGGCGCCCGGGGCCGCGATGTTCCCGTCGGCCCCGTCCACGCCGGTCGGCTCGACGCCGTTCCCCTCGGCCCCGGTGACCGCGCCCGGCACCCACCCGACCGGCGCGAGCCGGGCCAGCGCGAGCACCCGGTCGTCGCGCCGCGGCATGCTCGGCGCGGGCCTGGTCGAGGTGCCGCCGGTGCCGTACCGGGACCCGTCCCAGGTGGTGATGCGGAACCCGCAGGTGCCGGAGGAGAAGCGGTTCTGCAACAACCCGGAGTGTGGCAAGCCGGTCGGCCGCTCCCGGGGCGACCGGCCCGGGCGCACCGAGGGGTTCTGCCCGCACTGCGGCACCCGGTTCTCGTTCACCCCGAAGCTGCGCGAGGGCGAGCTGGTCGCCGGGCAGTACGAGGTGAAGGGCTGCCTCGCGCACGGCGGCCTCGGCTGGATCTACCTCGCCGCGGACCGCAACCTCGACGGCCGCTGGGTGGTGCTCAAGGGCCTGCTCGACACCATGGACGCCGAGGCGCTCGCCGCGGCCGAGGCCGAGCGGCGGTTCCTCATCGGCGTCGACCACCCGAACATCGTCAAGATCATCAACTTCGTGCAGCACCCCGACCCCGTGACGAGGTCGCTGGTCGGCTACATCGTCATGGAGTACGTCGGCGGCGAGTCGCTGCAGGACATGCTGCGGCGGCGGCTGCGCGAGTCCGGGAACACCGAGGCGTTGCCGCTCACCCACGCCATCGCGTACGTGCTGGAGATCCTCCGCGCGTTCGCCTACCTGCACGACCGCGGGCTGCTCTACTGCGACCTCAAGCCCGCGAACGTGATCCAGGTCGAGGAGCAGCTCAAGCTGATCGACCTCGGCGCGGTGCGGCGCATCGACGACCAGGACAGCGCGATCTACGGCACGATCGGCTACCAGGCGCCGGAGGTCTCCACCGACGGGCCGTCGATCGCCTCCGACCTCTACACCGTGGGGCGCACGCTCGCCGTGCTGAGCTTCCCGTTCAGCCCGGCGACCCGGAACACCGCGACGCCGCTGCCCCCGCCCGAGCAGGTCCCGGTGCTGCAGCGGTACGACTCGTTCTACCGGTTCCTGCTGCGCGCCACCCACCCGCGCCCGGAGCTGCGGTTCCAGGACGCCACCGAGATGGCCGACCAGCTCCGCGGCGTGCTGCGCGAGGTGAAGGCCGACGAGGACGGCCGGCCGTACCCGGCGCTGTCCGGGCTGTTCGGCCCGGAGCGCACCGCGGCCGGGACCGCGCTCGCCCCGGAGGAGTCCGGCAGCGTGTTCGCCACGCCCACCCCGGCCGAGTTCGTGTCCGCGCTGCCGGTGCCGCTCGTCGACCCGGCCGACCCGGCCGCCTCGTTCCTCGCCGGGCTCACCGCGCGCAGCCCCGCCGACCTCGTCAACGCGCTGCGGCAGCCGCAGGTGGTGTCGCCGGAGACCGACCTCGCGCTCGCCCGGGTGCTGATCGAGCAGGGCAACGCCGCGGAGGCGGACGCGCCGCTCGCCCGGGTGGCGCAGGAGCGGCCGTGGGACTGGCGGCCCTACTGGTACCGCGGCGTGCTCGCGCTCGCCGCCGGGGACCCCGCCGAGGCGGTGCGGATCTTCGACGACCTGTACGGCCGCATGCCCGGCGAGGAGGCGACCAAGCTGGCGCTGGCGTTCGCCCGCGAGCGGGCCGGGGACTTCGCCGGGGCGGCGCGGCTGTACGAGACGGTGTGGCGCACCGACACCTCGTACGTGAGCGCGGCGTTCGGGCTCGCCCGCACCCGGCTGGCGGGCGGCGACCCGGCCGGGGCCACCGTGGTCCTCGACCAGGTGCCGCTCTCCTCCACCCACCGGGTGGCGGCGCAGCTCGCCACGGTGGCGATCGCGGTGCGCGGCCAGGACCCGGCCCGGATCGGCGTGGACACGCTGCTGCACGCCGGGCACCGGCTGGAGCAGATCGGGCTCGACGCGATCCGGTTCAACCGCATGGCCACCGAGGTGCTGCGGGCCGCGCTCGCCTGGCTCGGCCAGGGCCTGCCGCCGCCGGCCGGCGCCACGCTGCTCGGCGCGCCGTTCACCGAGGTCGGCATCCGCCGCAAGCTCGAGCAGACCTACCGGGCGCTGGCGCGGGCCACGCACGACGTCGCCGAGCGGCACGAGCTGATCGACCAGGCGAACGCGGTACGGCCGAGGACGTGGATCTGATGGCGGCGATCTGTCCGGTGTGCTCGCTGGAGGGGCTGCCCGGCGAGAGGTTCTGCGAGGAGTGCGGCACGCCCCTCGGCGCGACGCTGTGCGCCGCCTGCGGCGCGGGCGCGGTGGACGCCGACGGGTACTGCGGGCGGTGCGGCGTGCGGCAGCCCACCGGGCGGGACCACAGTGAGATCGAGTTCACCGCCGGGGCGGTCCGGGTGGCCGGGGTGAGCGACCGCGGCCTGCGGCACAGCCGCAACGAGGACGCGATGGCGCTCACCTGCGCCGCGGTCCCCGCCGGGCCGCGCGCGGTCCCGGCCCCGGTGGCCGGCTGGGCGGCGGGCGACGCCCTGCCCCCTGCGGGCCACCCGCCGATGCCCCCCGCCGCCGCGCCGGACGGCGCGGAGAACGCGATCATCGGGGTGGTGTGCGACGGCGTGTCCACCTCGCCGCGCCCCGACGAGGCGTCGCAGACCGCGGCCGACACCGCCGCGGGGGCGCTCGCCGAGCGGCTGGCGGCGGGGCTCGACCCGGTGGCCGCGACGCACCAGGCGATCGCGGCGGCGGCCGGGGCGGTGGCCGGCCTGGCGGACTCGCCGTACGAGGCGCCGGCCTGCACGCTCGTCTCGGCGGTGGTGGACCCCGCGCACGTCACGATCGGCTGGGTGGGCGACAGCCGGGCCTACTGGCTCTCCGGCCCGGGCAGCGCGCTGCTCACCCTCGACGACGCCGGGCCGGGCCACATGCTCACCGCGTGGCTCGGCGCGGACGCCGGCGAGGTCGTCCCGCACGTGCGCAGCTTCGCCCCCGACGGGCCCGGAGTGGTGCTGGTCTGCTCCGACGGCCTCTGGAACTACTACCCCGATCCCCTGGCGCTCGCCGACGCCGTGCCCGACGCCGCCGCCGATCCCCTGGCCGCGGCCCGGACCCTGGTCGGCATGGCGCTCCAGGCGGGCGGGCGCGACAACGTCACGGTGCTGGTGATCCCGTTCACAGGAAGGCGGTGACATGAGCGGGCGACGCGACGCGCAGCGCCTCGGCCGGCCCGGCCCGGTACGGCACGGCGGCCCGCTCGTGGCGACCACGAAGGAGGCGGCATGAGCGAGCAGGCCCAGTTCACGATCCGCGTCGACCAGAACAAGTACCTCCCGGTGGGCGGCACGGAGGTGCACGCGATCGTGACCGTGGAGGCGACCGGTCCGCTGGAGACGGTCGCCCAGCACGCCCAGGCCGCCGAGGTGATCATCATCGACACCTCGACCTCGATGGCGACCGAGCGGATCGGCGAGGCGCGCAAGGCGGCGATGGCCGCGATCGACACGCTCCGCGACGGCGTGCACTTCGCGATCATCGCGGGGACCACGAAGGCCACGATGGTCTACCCGCACCGCAAGGAGATGGCGACGATGAACGCCGAGACGCGGCAGGCGGCCAAGCAGGCGGTGAGCGGGCTCATCGCCGACGGCGGCACCGCGATCGGCACCTGGCTGCGCCTCGCCGCCGACCTGTTCGAGCCGTACCAGGGCGCGATCCGGCACGCCATCCTGCTCACCGACGGGCACAACCAGCACGAGTCCGCGGCCCAGCTCGACAACGCGCTCGCCTACTGCCAGGGCAAGTTCGTCTGCGACTGCCGCGGGGTCGGCACCGGGTGGGAGGTCGCCGAGCTGCGCAAGATCGCCTCGACGCTGCTCGGCACGGTGCAGGACATCCCGGACGCCAAGGACCTGGAGGCCGACTTCCGGGCGATGGCCCAGCAGGCGATGGGCAAGGCCCTCGCCGACGTGGCGCTGCGCATCTGGACCCCGCAGACCGCGAAGATCAAGTTCGTCAAGCAGGTCTCGCCGACGATCGAGGACCTCACCCACCGCCGGGTCGAGTCGGGCCCGCAGTCCGGCGACTACCCGACCGGCGCCTGGGGCCGGGAGGTGCGCGAGTACCACGTGTGCATCGAGGTCACCCCGGGCGGCATCGGCCAGGAGATGCGGGCCGGCTGGGTGAAGCTGGTGCAGCCCGACACCGGCATGCAGCTCGCCGCCGGCAACATCCTCGCCACCTGGACCGACGACCCGGCGCAGTCCACCCAGATCAACCCCCGGGTCGCCCACTACACCGGCCAGGCCGAGCTGGCGAACCTCATCCAGGAGGGCCTGCAGGCGCACCGGGAGCACGACTTCGCGACCGCCACCGCGCGGCTCGGCCGGGCCCGGCAGATCGCCGAGGAGTCCGGCAACGAGGCGACGGCGAAGCTGCTCGACCGAGTGCTCGACGTCGACCGGGCCACCGGCACCGTGCGGCTCAAGCCGATCGACCGGGCGGCGGAGATCGCGCTCGACGTCGGCTCGGTCCGCACCGTCCGCACCCGCAGAGACCCCGATCAGGGTTGATAAGGAGTTCGCATGCCCATCTGCCCCTCGGGCCACGACTCGGGCTCGGGCGACTACTGCGACGTCTGCGGTCTCGCGATCTCGAGCGGCCCGGCGTCCGCCGCCGCCCCGGCGAACTCGGCGGCCACCGCCCCGGGCACGGCCGGATCGGGGCCCGTCTCCGGACCGGCCCAGGCGGGCCAGGAGTTCTGCCCGGAACCCGGCTGCGGGGCGCCGCGCGCCGGCCGGTTCTGCGAGGAGTGCGGCTACGACTTCGCCACCGGCCGGCCGGGCTTCGGCCCGGTCAGCGCCGACTTCGGGCCGCCGCCGACCACCTCCCCGCCCGGCGGGTACGGCCCGCACACCGGCGGCTACCCGCCCCCGCCCGGCTACCCCCCGCCGGGCGCCCCGGGCCACCCCCACGCGCAGCCCGGGTTCGGCCCGCCCTCGGGCCACGTCCCCCAGACCGGCACCCCCGGACACCCCGGGCACGGCACGGCCCCGCCCGGCCCCCACGGGTACGGCACGGCCGCCCCGCCCCACCCCGGACCCGGCCAGACCGCCGGGCAGCCGGTCGGCACCCACGGCCGGCCGTACCCCGGCACCGGCCCGGCCACCGGCGCCCCACCGGGCGCCCCGGCCGGCCCGCCGTACACCGGCTGGCACGCGGTGGTCTCGGCCGACCGGCAGTACTTCGACTCGGTCATCGCCCAGGGCGGCCCCGACGCGGCCAAGATCGTCTTCCCGCCGTACTGCCCCGAGCGGGTGTTCCCGCTCGTCGGCAACCAGGTGCGGATCGGACGGCGCAGCCGGTCCCGCGGGCTCAACCCGGAGATCGATCTGAGCGGGCCGCCGGAGGACCCCGGCGTCTCGCACCTGCACGCGATCCTCGTCGCGCAGCCCGACGGCTCCTGGGTGCTGATCGACCCCGGATCGGCGAACGGAACGAAGATCAACGATGCACCCGACCCCATCGCCACGAACGTCCCGGTTCCGGTCTCCGACGGCGACCGCATCTACGTGGGCGCCTGGACCGTCATCGTGCTGCGCAAGGGGTGAGCGGAGCGTGCCCGTGAAGGAGTCGCCATGACGATGCCGCTTCCGAGCCCGGCGCAGACGGCCCAGCAGACGGTGCAGCCGGCGCAGCCCGGCGCGCCCGCCGCCCCCGCGCCGCCCGCGCCTCCGCCGGCGCCCGCGGGGCGGGCCGCGCCGCCCGCCCGCCGCCTGCTGCCGCGGCTGCCGCAGCGGCTGCGGCTGCGCACCGTGCCCGCCCGCATCCGCGCGTGGACCTCCGCGATCGTGATCGCCGTGCTGGCGCTGTTCGGCGTCGCCTGGGTGGCGATCGACGACGCCGCCGTGGGCCTGCGCGTCATCGGCCGCACCGACGGCCCGCAGGTGGTGGCGACCGCGGACCTGTACTACTCGCTCAGCGACATGGACACCCAGGTCGCCAACATCCTGCTCGTCGGCGAGCAGCAGCTCGGCGGGGGCCGCGAGGCCGCGCTGCGGCGCTACGAGGAGAGCCGCGCCAAGGCCGGGGAGACCCTGCTCCAGGCCGCCGACCTCGCCGACGACGAGGTCGAGCGGCGGACCGTGCAGGAGCTGCTCAACGGGCTGAGCCAGTACGAGCGGCTCGCCGCCCGGGCGATGCTCCTCAGCGACCAGGCCGACCACCCGGCCGGCTCGCCCCCGGCGGAGGCGGTGGCCAGCTACCGCGAGGCGACCAAGCTGATGCGGCTCGGCCTGCTGCCCAAGGCGTACAACCTCACCCTGGAGAGCGGGTCGATCGTGCGCCGCACCTACGAGGAGCAGCACGCCGCGGTGCAGGGCGGCCGGGTCGCCGTGGCCGTCGTCGGGCTGGTGACGATCGGCCTCCTCGTCGGCCTGCAGGTCTACCTGGCCCGCCGGTTCCGGCGCATCCTCAACCCGGCGCTGCTCGTCGCCACCCTCGTGGTCACCGTGCTCGTCGGGCTCGCCATGGGCCTGCTCGACCGGGCCGCGGAGGACATGCGCATCGCCCGGGAGAAGGGGTTCAACTCGATGCTCGCGCTGTCCCGGGCCCGGGCGATCAGCAACAGCCTGCACGGCGACCAGAGCCGCTACCTGCTCGACCGGCAGGAGGCGGACACCTACGAGCAGGTGTACCTGGAGAAGTCCCAGACGGTGCTCTACACCCCGGCGGGCAACCTCACCGCCTACTACCGGGAGCTCGGCCGGGTCGTCGGCGAGTACCCGCGCCGGACGGACTTCCTCGGCTTCTTCGGCACCGAGGCGAGGAACGCCGCCGGAGGCCAGGAGCGCGCCGCGCTCGCCGAGACGCTCAAGCGGTACGAGGCCTTCCAGCAGGAGGACCGGCAGCTGCGCGCCCAGGCCCGGGCCGGCGCGGTCCAGCAGCTGATGAGCCGGGTCGCGCAGAGCTTCCAGGCGTACGACGAGGCCCTGGTCGGGCTGAAGAACATGCACCAGCGCTCCTTCGAAGCGGCGATCGCGGACGGCGACGCCGCCCTCTCCGGTTGGAACTACGCACTCCCCGGCGCGATCGTCGCCGCCGTGGCGCTGATCTTCGTCGGGGTACGGCCCCGCCTCGTGGAATACCGCTGACGACGAACGGGAGATTGCGATGCGAGCAAGGATCGCCCTCGCCATGCTGGCCGTCCTGGCCCTGACGGCGGCGGGGTGCGGTGCGGGCGGCGACGAGTCCTCGATCGTCGGCAAGGACACCCTGGTGATCGGCGTCAAGCCGGACCAGCCCGGCCTCGGGGTGAAGAAGCGGGAGGGCGTCTACGAGGGCTTCGACGTGGACGTGGCCAAGGCGATCGCCGCCCGCGTCGCCAAGGGCGCCACCGTGCGGTTCGTGGACGCGCCCTCGGCGAAGCGGGAGAGCCTGCTCGAGTCCCGCCAGGTGGACTTCATCGTCGCCTCGTACTCGATCACGCCGGAGCGCAAGACCAAGGTCGCGTTCGCCGGGCCGTACTACGTCGCCCACCAGGACATCCTGGTGCGGCGGGACGAGACGGGCATCCGGAACGTGCGCGACCTGCGCGGCCGCAGCCTGTGCAAGGTGGCGGGCTCGACCTCGTGGCGCCGGGTGCAGGAGGAGCGGGGCGTCCCCGTCCGGCTCGTGGACGGCGAGTCCTACAGCGACTGCATCGCCAAGCTGCGCAACGGCCAGGTCGACGCGGTCTCCACCGACGACCTCATCCTCGCCGGCTTCGCCGCCGAGCAGGGCAACGCCTTCAAGATCGTCAACGCCCGGTTCACCGACGAGCGGTACGGCATCGGCATCCACAAGAGCGACATCGAGGGCTGCGAGGCCATCAACAAGGCGATCACCGCCCTCTACCAGGACGGCACGATCCCCAAGCTGCTCAAGAAGTGGTTCGACGGCACCGGCCTCGAACTGACCGACACCGTCCCCCAGTTCGAGGGCTGCGACTGACCCGCCCGGGCGGCCGCGGCCCCGCCACGGGCCCGCGGCCGCCCGGTGTGTGTCTGCGCCGTACGGCCTCGGCGGCGCTCACCGCCGCGCGCTAGGCACGGCGGTCGCGTTCGCGGTCGAGGACGTGGCGGGCGAGCTGGACGCGGGAGCGGACGCCGAGCTTGCGGAAGACCTGGCGCAGGTGGAAGGCGACCGTGTGGGCGCTGATGAAGAGGCGGTCGGCGATCTGGCGGTTGGTGTGGCCCTCGGCGACGAGCAGGGAGATGGTGCGCTCGGTGTCGGTGAGGCTCTCCCAGCCCGACACCGGACGGTCGGCCTGGGACCAGTGGCGGCGGCGCACGCCGAGGCGGCGCAGCCTGCGGCGGACCCGGGCGGCGTCGTAGGTGGCCCCGGCCTCCCGGTAGGCGGCGAGGGCGCGGAGCAGGGCGGTGATCCCGCCGTCCCGGTCGCCGGCCCCGGCGAGGACGGCGCCGAGGTCCTCGGCGGCCGAGGCGCGCGCCCACCGGTCGGTGGCCTCGGTCTCGGCGCGGGCGAGCGCGACCGGGTCGGCCTCGAGCAGGCCGCGGGCGTGCGCCGCGGCGGACCCGGCGCAGGGCTGGCCGGGGTTGTCGCGGGCGAGACGGTCGGCCGCGGCGGCCACGTGGGCGGCCCGCGCGGGGTCGCCCGCCGCGAGCGCGAGCCGTACCAGCCAGGCGGCCGCGCCGGGCTCGCCGAACAGCGGCCACCGGTTCTCGTCCAGGCCCGCGACGAGGTCGGCCACGAGGGCGAGCGCGCGTCCCGGGCCGTCCCGGGCCTCGGTGAGGCGGGCGGCGAGCAGCCGCAGCCGGTACGTCGCACCGGTTGTTGGGTGCCGTGCCGGGGCCTGCGCGCCGGGCGCGGGCAGGCAGGCGGCCGCGGCGCGCAGGTCGCCCCGGCGCAGCTCCGCCGCGCACCGTACGGCGAGCGCGGCCGGGGCGAACAGGTGCGGAGGCGGCGGCGGGCTCCCTGGCCAGCCCGGCGTGCCCCGGTGGGGCCGCGGCGCGGCGTCGCCGAGGAGCGGGTGACCGGGCGCGTCGCCGCCGTCTCCGTCGCCGTTCCGCCCCGGCCCCGTGCCCGCGTCGTACGGCGCCGCCGCGGGCCCCGGCGGCATCGGCCGGAGGTGTGAGGACCCGTCGGGGACGTGCGCCCCGTCGCCCGCCGGCCCGCCGCTCACCGGGGCGCGGCCGAGCGCCGCGTCGGCGGCGGCGATCGCCTCGTCAAGGTGGCCCGCGGCGAGGGCGAGGCGGGCGTGCAGCACGGCGACGGCGGGCCGCCACGGGGCGTCGGCGAGGGTGTCGATCACGTGGGCGGTCTCGCGGAGCACGGCCCGCGCCTCGTCGTGCCGGCCGAGGTCGGTGAGCATCGCCGCGAGGGCCAGTCCGGGGTGGAGGCCGCGCGCGGGGGCGGCGCTCGCGCGGCGGGCCGCGGCCCGGGCGCGGTCGAGGGCGGCGGCGAGGCGGCCGCGCCGCCACTCGCTGACCGCGAGGACGGTGAGGGCGGTCACCACGAGGGCGTGGTCGTGCCGGTCCGCGGCGGCGAGCACCGCCTCGGCGTGGCGGCGGGCCGTCCGGTCGTCGCCCCGCGCGGCGGCGGCGTCGAGCAGGGCGCGCAGCGCACGATCCCGCACCTCCCCGGCGAGCCCGGCGGCGTCGGCGTCGCGCAGCGCGGCCTCGGCGAGGCACAGCGCCGCGTCGGCCTCGCCGCGCAGATAGCGAACGTGGGAGTACGCCGCGGCGAGCCCGGCCCGGGTGCCGGGCGGCAGCGGCTCGGCGAGCGCGGCCTCGGCGAGGCGGGCGGCCTCGGCGAGCCGACCGGCCCCGGCGGTGGCGTCGACCGCGGCGCGGGCCCGGGCGGGGCGGCGCGGATCGGCGGCCGCGGTCAGCTCGAAGGCCCGTACGGCGAGCCCGGCCGCGGCGGCCGGGTCGGCGGGCAGGAGGCGGGCCACCGCGGCGTCCAGGCTGGCGAGGGCCCGGTGGTCGCCGCGCCGCACCCCGAGGGCGAGGTGCCGGGCGGCCTCGCCGGGCGGGCCGCCGCAGGCGAGCAGCTGCTCGCCGGCCTGGCGGTGCAGGGCGCACCGCACCGGGCCGGGCAGGCCGGTGAGGATGGCCCGCCGTACCAGCTCGTGGCGGAAGGCGATGGCGTCGCCGTCGGCGGCGAGCAGCCCGGCCCCGAGCGCCTCTTCCAGCGCGGGCAGCAGCGCGGCCGGGGTCGTGCCGAGCAGCCCGGCCACGTCCTCCGGGGTGAACGGGCGGCCGAGCACGGCGGCGAGCTCGACCAGGTGGCGGGCCTCGCGGCCGAGCCGGGCGAGCCGGTCCCGCGCGAACCGGCCGAGCCGCTCAGGCGGGCGGGCCGACCGCGGGCGGGCGTCGCCGCCGGTGAGGTCGAGGGCGTTCTCGTCGCGCAGCCCGGCGAGCAGGTCGACCACGAGCCGCGGGTTGCCGCCCGCGCCCGCGACCAGGTCGAGCAGGTCCGGGCCGGGCGGGGCGCCCGCCTCGTCCGCGGCCACCTCGGCGATCGCCTCGGCCGGCAGCGGGGCGAGGGTGAGGCGGCGGGCCCCGGCCCGTTCCAGCGCGGCGAACAGGCGCCCGGCCGCGCAGTCGTCCTGCGGGGAGCGGGCGAGCAGCCACGCGATCCGGCGGCCCGCGAGGCGACCGTGCAGGGTGCGGATCGCCATCAGCGTGCCGGGGTCGGCGAAGTGCAGGTCGTCGAGGGCGACGAGCACCGGGCGGGCGGCGGCGCGCTCCTCCAGCACGGCCCGCAGCCGGTCGGCGAGGCCCGCCTCCGGCTCGTCCCCGGCGACCGGCACGCCGAGGGCGGCGACGAGCGGGGCGAGCGGCACGAGCTCGCCGAGCTCCTCGGCCGCGGCCGCGGCGACCGCGAACCCGCGGGCCCGGGCGTGTCCGGCGGCCTCGGCGAGCAGGCGGCTCTTGCCCACGCCGGGCTCGCCGTCCACGAGCAGCGCACCGGCCCGGCCGTCCTCGACCCGGCGCAGCAGGTCGAGGACGGCGCGCCACTCCCGGTCGCGTCCGCGCACTCGGCCCTCCCCCCGGACACCCCGCCGGGGCGACCCCTCGGTCAACGTCGCCCCCGTTTCCTCCCGACCTGCCCACGACCGCGCACTCCTAGCGTCGGCGCGCGGCCGGCTCGGTCCGATCTGCCCCAACGCCGGGTCGCCCGCCGGTAAACCCCCACTGCGACGCCCCTTCCGCGCGGCGGGCGCGGGACGTGAAGAACCACCCGAGTTGAGGATGTGGCCCGCGGCGGGACGGGCGAATGTCGAAAGGGGCGTCGCTTCGGGTGCACGCCCCGGCGTCCGGCCGGTGCGCGACCGGCCGGACGCCCGGACACGTCAACGGGGGGAAGACAGGATGACCATGCTGACCCGTCGCCGTGGGCGGACGGAGATCACACCGCTGTCGCCGCTGCGCGAGTTCCAGGACCTGTACGACAGGCTGGACCGGCTGATCAGCGCGACCATGGGCGAGATGATGCTGCCGCGGGAGACGGAGACCCCGTGGATGCCGTTCGCCGACGTGTGCGAGACCGAGGACAGCTTCGTCGTCGAGGCCGACCTCCCCGGCGTGACCAAGGACCAGATCGACGTCCAGCTCAGCGACCGGGAGCTGATCATTTCGGGCGAGGTCAAGGAGGAGGAGCGGGACGCCCGGATGCACCGCCGTACCCGCCGCACCGGAGAGTTCGAGTTCCGCACGATGCTGCCCGGCGAGATCGACCCCGAGCGGGTGGACGCCAAGCTGCGGGACGGCGTGCTCACGGTCACGATCCCCAAGGCGCAGACCGCCAGGCCGCGCCACATCGAGGTCTCCGCGTAACGGCCGTACGGCCCGCGGAGCGTACGTCCGCAACGCGCCGGCTCCGCGACGGAGCCGGCGCCGGCAGAGGAGGGGCACATGCCCGCGCCGTCGATCGACGCCATCCTGCAGAACTACACGCCCGTGGAGACCTACCGCAGCTACGCGCAGGCGCAGCGGGCGGTGGACCACCTGTCCGACCACGGGTTCCCGGTCGCCGGGACCTTGATCATGGGGGTCGACCTGCGCACGGTCGAACGCGTCCTGGGGCGCCTCACCTACCTGCGGGCGGCGGCGCGGGGCGCGGTCGGCGGGGCCTGGTTCGGCCTGCTGATCGGGCTGTTCCTCGGGATCTTCACCCAGGGCCCGCTCCCGTGGATCGCCCTCGTGCTGTACGGCCTGATCTGGGGTGCGATCGCGGGGGCGATCTTCGGGCTGATCTCGCACGCGATGAGCGGTGGCGAGCGGGACTTCGTGTCCACCAGCTCGCTCACCGCCGAGCGCTACGAGGTGCTCGTCACGAACGACCAGGTGGCGAGGGCCCACGAGCTGCTGTCCGGGCTCCGCGGCGGCTGACCCGGGCCCGGTCGGCGCGGCCCCCGCTGCGATCACGAGCGTCCGGCCGTCCGCCGCCCCGCTCCGGCCGGGGCGGGCGGCCGGGCCGTACCGCACGAGAACCCGACCACACCGCCGCCCGGTGACGACGGAGGCGCGTGACGAAGGGAGGACGATGGCCAGAGCAGTCGGCATCGATCTCGGGACGACGAACTCCGTGATCGCCGCGACCGAGGACGGCCACGCGACCGTGGTGCCGAACGCGGAGGGGGCGCGCACCACCCCGTCGGTGGTGGCCTTCACCGAGCAGGGGGAACGGCTGGTCGGGCAGCTCGCCCGGCGGCAGGCGATCCTCAACCCGAAGGGCACGGTCTACTCGGCCAAGCGGTTCATCGGGCGGCGGTTCGACGAGATCGCCAGCGAGCGCAACGCGGTCTCGTTCGACGTGGTCGAGGGGCCCGACGGGTCGGTGCGGTTCGACATCCGCGGGCGGAAGTACGCGCCGGAGGAGATCTCCGCGCTCGTGCTGCGCAAGCTCGTGAACGACGCCTCCCGGTTCCTCGGCGAGAAGGTCACCGAGGCGGTGATCACCGTCCCGGCGTACTTCAACGACGCCCAGCGGCAGGCCACCAAGGACGCCGGGCGCATCGCCGGGCTGGAGGTGCTGCGGATCATCAACGAGCCGACCGCGGCCGCGCTCGCCTACGGGCTCGACAAGAAGGCGAACGAGACCGTGCTCGTCTTCGACCTCGGCGGCGGCACCTTCGACGTGAGCATCCTCGACATCGGCGACGGCGTGGTCGAGGTGCGCGCCACCAGCGGCGACACCCACCTCGGCGGCGACGACTTCGACCGGCGCATCGTCGACCACCTCGCCGACGAGTTCCAGCGCGAGCACGGCATCGACCTGCGGCAGGACCCGCAGGCGCTGCAGCGGCTGTTCGAGGCGGCCGAGAAGGCGAAGGTGGAGCTGTCGTCGGTGGCGCAGACCCAGGTGAGCCTGCCGTTCATCACCGCCGACGCCTCCGGGCCCAAGCATCTCAACACCACGCTCATGCGCTCCACGTTCGAGCAGCTCACCGCCGACCTGGTGGAGCGCTGCCGCGGCCCGGTCGAGCAGGCGCTGCGGGACGCCCGCACCACCGCGGCCGACATCGACGAGGTGATCCTCGTCGGCGGGGCCACCCGGATGCCCGCCGTGCAGAACCTGGTCCGGCGGCTCACCGGCGGCAAGGACCCGAACATGACGGTCAACCCCGACGAGGTGGTGGCGATCGGGGCGGCGATCCAGGCCGCGGTGCTCCGCGGCGAGCTCAAGGACGTCGTGCTGCTCGACGTCACCCCGCTCTCGCTCGGCGTGGAGACGATGGGCGGGGTGATGACCAAGATCATCGAGCGGAACACCACGATCCCGGCCCGCCGTACCGAGATCTTCAGCACCGCCGAGGACAACCAGCGGGCGGTGGACGTGGTCGTGCTGCAGGGCGAGCGGGAGCGGGCCGCGGACAACCGGGTGCTCGGCCGGTTCCGGCTGGAGAACATCCGGCCCGCGCCGCGCGGGGTGCCGCAGATCGAGGTCACCTTCGACATCGACGCCAACGGCATCCTGGACGTGTCGGCGAAGGACAAGGACACCGGGGCCGAGCAGCGGATCACGATCAGCGGCAGCTCCAACCTCGACCCCGCCGAGATCGAGCGGATGATCGCCGACGCCGAGCGCCACCAGGCCGAGGACGCCCGGCTGCGCGAGCTGATCGACGCGCGCAACACCCTCGACTCCGCCGCCTACCAGGTGGAGCGGCGGCTGCGCGAGCTCGGCGACGCGGTGCCCGTGCACGAGCGGGCCCGCGCGGAGACGCTCGTCGCCGACGCCCGGCAGGCGATCAAGGAGGAGGCGCCGCTCGACCGGCTGCGCACCCTCACCGGCGAGCTGCAGCAGGTGTACCACGGCCTGTCCGCCGTCGCCCCCGGCCCGGGCGGGCCGCCGCCCGGCGGCCCCGCGGCGGGCGGCGACGGGCAGCGCCCGGACGACGACGTGATCGACGCCGAGTTCACCAGCTCGGACGAGTGACCGCGGGCCGCGCCGGCCGGCGCGGCCCTTCCCACCGACCTCGGACGGATCATGGCTGGACAGAACGGACAGGACCGCGGCGCGACCCCGCCCGACCGGGCGCAGGGCGCACCGCCGCCGGGCACGGGGCCGCCGCACGGCGCGCGGCCGCCCGAGGGCGCGCCGCCACCGGCCGGGCCGGAGCCGGGCGCCGCACCGCACGCCGCGCCCACCGGGCACGAGCGCCCGGCTCCGCCCTCCCCCTCCGGCGAGCCTCCGGCGGGGGAACCCACCGCGCCGGAGACCGCGGAGCCGGCGCGCACCGAGCCGGCGGCCGCCGAGCCCGCCGGGACCGGCATGACCCCGGCGCGGCCTGCGGAGCCCGCCACCGAGCCGTCCGCGCTCGCCGCGGAGCTCGACGCCAAGGTCGCCGCGCTCGAGGACCGCTGGCTGCGGGCCGTCGCCGACCTCGACAACCTGCGCAAACGCATGCTCCGGGACATGGAGCGGGCCCGCGCCGAGGAGCGCGCCCGGGTCGCCGGGGAGTTCCTGCCGGTGCTCGACAACCTCGACCGGGCGCTGGAGCACGCCGACGCCGAGCCCACGGCCGTGATCGACGGCGTGCGGGCGATCCGCGCCCAGGCGATCGACGTCATGGCCCGGCTCGGCTTCCCGCGGCAGGAGGACGAGGGCGCGCCCTTCGACCCCACCCGCCACGAGGCCGTGAGCACAATCGCCGACCCGGCGGCGAAGCCCGGCACGGTCGCCAAGGTGCTCCGCCCCGGGTACGGCGAGCCGGGCGGCGGCGTGCTGCGCCCCGCGATGGTGGTCGTGGCCACCGAGGCCGGGCAGGACCGGACGTGACGGCGGGGCGGGCCGATGGCGCAGCGTGACTTCTACGAGATCCTCGGGGTGCCGCGGACCGCGACCCAGGAGGAGATCCAGCGCGCCTACCGCAGGCTCGCCCGCAAGTACCACCCGGACGTGAACAAGGACCCGGGCGCGGCCGACCGGTTCAAGGAGATCTCCGAGGCCTACCACGTTTTGTCCGACCCGAAGACGCGCAAGCGGTACGACGCGTTCGGGCCGAACTTCCGGCAGGTGCCCGAGGACGTCGACCCGGAGATGTACGCCCGGGCGGGCGCGGGGGCCGGGACCGGCGGCCGGGCCGGGTGGCGGCGGGCGGGCGGCCGCGGCCCGTTCGGCTTCGGCGGGTTCGGGGTCGACATCGACCTGGAGGACCTGTTCGGCGACATCTTCGGCGGGCGCGCGCACGGCCCGATCCCGGGCCCCGACCAGGAGGCCGAGCTCGTGCTCACCGTCGAGGAGGCGTACCGGGGCGGGCGGCGTGCGATCACCCTCGACGGCCCGTCCGGCTCGCGCACGCTCACGGTGACGATCCCGGCAGGGGTGACGAACGGCCAGCGCATCCGGCTCGCCGGGCAGGGCGGGCCCGGCATCGACGGCGGCCCGCCCGGCGACCTCTACCTGATCGTCCGGCTCGCCGAGCACCCCCGCTACCGCGTCGATGGCCGGGACGTGCACGTGCGGCTGCCGGTCACCCCGTGGGAGGCGGCGCTCGGCGCGACCGTGCCGCTCGACACCCCGGACGGCCGCGCCACCGTGAAGGTGCCGCCGGGCACCTCCAGCGGGCGGCGGCTCCGGCTGCGCGGCCGCGGCCTGCCCAACCCGCGCGGCGCGCCCGGCGACCTCTACGCCGAGGTGCGGATCATGGTGCCGGCCGAGCCGACCGAGGCCGAACGCCGCCTGTTCGAGCAGCTCGCGTCGGTATCCGGCTTCGACCCGAGGAGGCCGCGATGACCTTCAGCCTGGTCCGGGTCACCCGGCCCGACCTGATGGACCCGGACGCGTTCGCGCGGGCCTGCGGGCTCCACCCCGACCTGGTGCGCCGCCTGGTGACGCTCGGCCTGCTGGAGGCGGCCGTCGACGCCTCGGGGCGGATGTGGCTGCCGCGCTCCCAGCTCGCCGTGGTGGGGCGCATCCAGCGGCTGCGCGCCGCGCTCCCGGTCAACTACGCCGCGCTCGGGCTCGTCATCGACCTGCTCGACCGCATCGCCGAGCTCGAGGCCGCGCTGCGCCGCCGCCCGGCCGAGCCGCCGGACGCCGCGGCCGGCCGTACCGCGCACCGGCCCCAGCCCCTGGCGCCCAGGCCGCCCGGGGACGACGCCTACCGCACCTGGGGGTGACCGTGGATCCGAACCGTCTGACGCAGAAGTCGCAGGAGGCGCTGCACGACGCGCAGACCAAGGCGCTGCGCTTCGGGCACACCGAGGTCGACGGCGAGCACCTGCTCGCCGCGCTGCTCGACCAGCCCGACGGGCTCGCGCCCCGGATCGTGGAACGGGCGGGCGGCGACCTGGAGCGGCTGCGGGCCGAGCTGGAGGCGGAGCTGTCCCGCCGTCCCCGGGTGAGCGGGCCGGGCGCCGCGCCCGGCCAGGTGTACCTGACGCAGCGGGTGGCCCGGCTGCTGGACGCGGCCGACCGGGAGGCGCGGCGGCTGCGCGACGAGTACGTGTCGGTCGAGCACCTGCTGATGGCGCTGCTCGAGGAGGGCCCGGACACCGCGGCCGGGCGGATCCTGCGGGAGCAGGGGTTCACCCGCGACCGGTTCCTGCAGGCGCTCACCGGCATCCGCGGCCACCAGCGGGTCACCTCGGCGATGCCCGAGGTCGCCTACGAGGCGCTGGAGAAGTACGGCCGCGACCTGGTCGCCGACGCCCGGGCGGGCCGCCTCGACCCGGTGATCGGGCGGGACGCCGAGATCCGCCGCGTGGTGCAGATCCTGTCCCGCAAGACCAAGAACAACCCGGTGCTCATCGGCGACCCGGGCGTCGGCAAGACCGCGATCGTCGAGGGCCTGGCGCAGCGCATCGCGGCCGGGGACGTGCCCGAGGGCCTGCGGGACAAGACGATCTTCAGCCTCGACATGGGCGCGCTCGTCGCCGGGGCGAAGTACCGCGGCGAGTTCGAGGAGCGGCTCAAGGCCGTGCTCAACGAGGTGAAGGCCGCCGCCGGTCAGATCCTGCTGTTCGTCGACGAGCTGCACACCGTGGTCGGCGCGGGCGCGGCCGAGGGCGCGGTGGACGCGGGCAACATGCTCAAGCCGATGCTCGCCCGCGGCGAGCTGCACATGATCGGCGCGACCACGGTGCAGGAGTACCGGCAGCACATCGAGAAGGACGCGGCGCTGGAGCGGCGGTTCCAGCCGGTGCTGGTGGACGAGCCGTCAGTGGAGGACGCCATCTCGATCCTGCGCGGCCTGCGGGAACGCCTCGAGGTGTTCCACGGGGTGCGCATCCAGGACAACGCGCTCGTCGCCGCGGTCGTGCTCAGCCACCGGTACATCTCCGACCGCTACCTGCCGGACAAGGCGATCGACCTGGTCGACGAGGCGTGCGCGATGCTGCGCACCGAGATCGACTCGATGCCCGCCGAGCTGGACGAGCTCACCCGGCGGGTCACCCGGCTGGAGATCGAGGAGGCCGCGCTCGCCAAGGAGGAGGACGACCCGGCGAGCCGGGAGCGGCTGGCGGAGCTGCGCAAGGAGCTCGCCGACGCGCGCGCCGAGGCGGGCGCGATGCGGGCCCAGTGGGAGGCCGAGCGGAACGCGCTGCGCAAGGTGCAGGCGCTGCGCCAGGAGATCGAGTCGGTACGGCACCAGGCCGAGGTGGCCGAGCGCGAGTACGACCTCAACCTCGCCGCCGAGCTGCGCCACGGCCGCCTGCCCGAGCTGCGGCGGCGGCTCGAGGCCGAGCAGGAGCGGCTCGAGTCGCGGCAGGGCAGGCGGCGGCTGCTGCGCGAGGTGGTCACCGAGGAGGAGATCGCCCAGATCGTGTCCCGGTGGACCGGCATCCCGGTGAGCCGGCTGCAGGAGAGCGAGCGGGAGAAGGTGCTGCGGCTGGGCGAGGTGCTGCACGAGCGGGTGGTCGGCCAGGACGAGGCGGTCCGGCTCGTCTCGGACGCGATCATCCGGGCGCGGGCCGGGGTGCAGGACCCGCGGCGGCCGATCGGGTCGTTCATCTTCCTCGGGCCGACCGGGGTCGGCAAGACCGAGCTCGCCAAGTCGCTCGCGGCGGCGCTGTTCGACACCGAGGACAACATGGTGCGGCTCGACATGAGCGAGTACCAGGAGCGGCACACGGTGAGCCGGCTCGTCGGCGCGCCGCCCGGCTACGTCGGCTACGAGGAGGGCGGCCAGCTCACCGAGGCGGTGCGGCGCAAGCCGTACTCGGTGGTGCTGTTCGACGAGATCGAGAAGGCGCACCCGGACGTGTTCAACGCGCTGCTGCAGGTGCTCGACGACGGGCGGCTCACCGACGCGCAGGGCCGTACCGTGGACTTCCGCAACACCGTGATCATCATGACCTCGAACATCGGCTCGGAGTACCTGCTCGAGGGGGTCACGCCGGGCGGCGAGATCAAGCCGGAGGGCCGGGAGCTGGTGATGGCCGCGCTGCGGCGGCACTTCCGGCCGGAGTTCCTCAACCGGGTCGACGAGATCGTGCTGTTCAAGCCGCTCACCGAGCCGGAGATCGAGCAAATCGTCGAGCTCATGGTCGCCGACCTGCGCCGCCGGCTCGCCGACCGGCGGATCGCGCTGCGGATGACCAAGGCGGCGCGCGCCTACATCGCCCGGCAGGGGTTCGACCCGGTGTACGGGGCGCGGCCGCTGCGCCGGTACATCGCGCGCGAGCTGGAGACCCGGGTCGGCCGCGCCCTGCTCACCGGTGAGGTTCAGGACGGCTTGGTGATCAACGTGGACGTCGCCGAGGGCGAGCTCGTCATCGAGTTCGCCGACTTCGAGGACTGACCGCCGGTCACGGCAGGCCGGGCGCCCGGCGCGCCGGGTCGTCGGCGGCCGCGGCGAGCCAGGCGAGGTTCTCCTTGCCCTCGACCACGGAGGAGGTGAGCGTGCCCACCTCGGCGATGGTGATCGCGATCTCGTCGCCGGGGCGCAGCGTGAACGGCAGGTCCGGCACGAGGCAGGTGCCGGTGGCGAGCACCACACCGTCGGGGAACACGTCGGCGCGGAACAGGTACGCCACGAGGTCGTCGAGCCTGCGGTGGAGCTGGGCCGTGCTCGCCGTACCGGACCAGGCGACCTCGCCGTCGCGGCGGATGACGAGCTCGATGGCGAGCGCGTACGGGTCGGCCACCTCCCAGGCCGGGCGGATCGCCGGGCCGACGCCGCAGCCGCCCAGGTACACCTTGGCCTGCGGCAGATAGAGCGGGTTCTCGCCCTCGATGGTGCGCGAGCTCATGTCGTTCACCACCGTGTAGCCGGCGATCTCGGCGTGCCGGTTGAGCACGAGGCCGAGCTCGGGTTCGGGCACGTCGACCGCGGAGTCGGCACGGATCGCCACGGACTCGCCGTCGCCGGTCACCCGCCAGGCCGCGGACTTGAAGAACAGCTCGGGCCGCTCGGCGTCGTAGACGAGCTCGTAGACGTCGGCCGCCTTCTCGCTCTCCACCTTCCGGGCGTCCCGGGACCGCTCGTAGGTGACCCCGGCGGCCCACACCTCCATGCGGCCGTCGACCGGGGGCAGCAGCCGCGCCTTCGCGGTCTCGTGGCGGGGCCCGTCGGCGGCGGCGCACCGCTCGCGCACCTCGGCGAGCGGGAGCCGCAGCAGGTCGGCCACCCCCGTGAGGCCGGACAGCTCGGTGATCACTTCCCCGTCGTCGACGCCGAGCGCGCTGCGGCCGGTCGCCGGGCTGATAAATCGCACGACACGCATCTCCACTCCTTAGGTCGCGGCTCGCCTCCGTGGCGTCGTGACATAACGCGTCATAACGCTAGATAACACGCGTAACGGCCATCCGAGTATGACGTCCGGTCAGGCGGGGGAGAATGCCCGAGCGACGGCCCGGCCCGGATCCGGGGGATCCGCCGGTCACCGTCGCCCGTGTCCGGTACGCCCTCGGCAGGGGGCGAAGGTGTGCTAGGGATGTCCGGGTGATGCCGTTGACTCCGTTGCGATCACGCGGCGGCCCCGCGATGGGGCGGGCCGCCCGGGGCGTGCGCCGTCCGGTCGCGTCCGCCCTGCTCGCCGTGGCCATGCTCGCCGCCGCCGGATGCGCGGGCGGCGCCGCGCCGCAGGAGACACGGCAGGCCGGTCCGGGTACGGCGGGCGGCGGTGCGCCGCAGGGCGCCGCCGCGCCGGCCGGGGGCGCGCGGGCCGCGGCCGAGGCGGTGACCCGGCGGCCACGGATCCCCAAGGGCGTCACCCCCGGCTACATGGTGTTCGACACCAAGACCGGCAAGGTCACCGCGCAGTACCGGGCCCACGCCCGGTACCGGTCGGCCTCCGTGGTGAAGGTCCTCATCGCGCTCGACTACCTGGAGTCCCGGCCGCGCGGGTCGGCGATCCCCAAGCGCGATCTGGCGCTGCTGCAGCCGATGCTGCGGTCGAGCCACGACGACGCGGCCTCGGCGCTGTGGCGGCGGGGCGGCCAGCGGGCGATCATCCAGCGCATGGCGCGGCGGCTGCGGCTCACCGACAGCGGGCCGCCGCCCGCCGACAAGCCCGGGTACTGGGGCTACACCGCGATCAGCGCGGCCGACGTGGTGAAGATCTACCGCTACCTGCTGGAACGCGCCGACCCCGCGCACCGCGCGTTCATCCTCGGCAACCTGCGCAAGGCCACCAAGTGCGGGGCCGACGGGTTCTACCAGTACTTCGGCATCCCGGACGCGGCGCCGCGGCCGTGGGCGGTGAAGCAGGGCTGGTCCGGGTACGGCATGACGCCGCCGGTCCCCTGCGCCCGGACGCGGGCCTCGTCGCTGACGGCCACCCCCGCCGCGGCCACGACGGCCGCCGCGCGGCGGGCGGCCGCGGGGGCGCCCGGGGTCGACTTCACCCGGCCCGTGCTGCACACCACCGGCCTCGTCGGGCGAAATGAACGTTTCATCATGGCCGTGCTCACCTCCCAGCCCAGGGGCGCCACCTGGCAGAGCTCGGTGGCCCGGATCACCGCGCTGACCAAGGAGGTGTACCGGGCGGGCGTCCGCGAGTAGCCGCACCGCCCGGCCCGGCCGTACCGGGCGGGCGGCCGTACCGGCCGGATGCGGACAAAAGCCCACCTCCCAACCCTCGGGACGGCGCTGTAGCGTGTCGCCGAACCCACCCCGAACATCCCGAACCAGTGCGGTTCGGGCACACGTCAGGAGTTCACCGAGGGAGACGGTATGGCGGTGAAGTGTCGCGCTGAGCACGTCGGCAGCCTGCTGCGTCCGCCCGCGCTGCTGGAGGCCCGCGCCGCGCACAAGCGGGGCGAGATCTCCGACGAGGAGCTGCGGGCCCGGGAGGACGAGGCCGCGCTCGCCGCGCTCGAGCTGCAGCGCTCGGTCGGCCTGCAGATCTTCACCGACGGCGAGGTACGGCGCGCCACCTGGATGGCCGGCCTGCTCGAGCAGCTCGGCGGCGTGGTGCCGGTCGAGGCGCCCAAGCACATCTGGCACCGGGACGACGGCGAGCCACCGGAGGACGAGACCGACTTCGAGATGGTGGCCGCCCGCGACAAGCTCTACCGGAAGAAGACGCTCACCCTCGCCGAGGCCGAGTTCCTGCTGCGCCACTCCCCCGGCCAGTTCAAGATCACGATGATGAGCGCGTCGATGGGCCCGATGCTCTGGCACAAGGACGTGAGCCCGCCCACCTACCCGACGCCGGCCGACATGATGCGGGACCTGGTGCCGCTGCAGATCAAGGAGATCGAGGAGCTCATCGAGCTCGGCGTCACCTGGATCCAGCTCGACTCGCTCGGCTACAACCGGGTCATCGACCGCCGGTTCGAGGCGGCGATCGGCGGCACGGACAGCGAGAAGGCGCGCCAGACCCACCTCGAGCGCACGGTCGCCGTCGACGCCGAGCTGGTCCGCGCCGCCAAGCGCAAGAACCCCGACGTGACGGTCGGCATGCACATCTGCCGGGGCAACAACCGCAGCGCCTGGATGTCCGAGGGCGGCTACGACCCGATCGCCGAGAAGCTGTTCACCCAGGTCGGGGTCGACCGGTTCCTGCTCGAGTACGACTCCGAGCGCGCCGGTGGCTTCGAGCCGCTCCGCTTCGTGCCGAAGGGCACCACGGTCGTGCTCGGCCTCGTCTCGTCCAAGACCCCCGTGCTCGAGTCCCAGGACGACCTGCTGCGCCGGATCGAGGAGGCGTCGCGGTACGTCGACCCCGAGTACCTGGCGATCAGCCCGCAGTGCGGCTTCGCGTCCACCGCGCTCGGCAACCTGCTCACCGTCGACGACCAGCGCCGCAAGCTCGAGCTCGTGGTCTCCACGGCCGAGCGCGCCTGGGGCTGAGCGCGCCTCGCCGTACGGGCCCGGAGGCCGTGTTTCTCCGGCGGCGCGGCCTTCGGGCCCTGTCGTGTGCGACGGCGCGGTGATCGCTGGGAAGGTGTCCTGCGGTGACGGGTGGCGTGTGCCAGGCGGGAGGACACGATGACCGATGCGCCGGACGGCGGCACGGCGGCCGGACCACGCTGACGGGCGCTCGCCGACGTGACGGCCGCCTTCCCCAAGCTCAGCCGGATCGGCTTCCCCGGAAGCCGTGTTCTGCGGCGGCGCCGCCTGCGGGCCCCTTTCCGCGCGACGATGCGTTGATCGCAGGGGAAGGTGTCCTGCGGGACGGGTGGCGTGTGCCAGGCGGGAGGACACGATGACCGATGCGCCGGACGGCGGCACGGCGGCCGGGCCGCGGTGGCGGGTGCTCGCCGAGGTGGCGGCCGTCTTCCTCAAGCTGGGCCTGATCGGCTTCGGCGGTCCGGCCGCCCACATGGCGCTCATGCGCGACGAGCTGGTACGGCGCCGCGGCTGGGTGAGCGACCAGCGCTTCCTCGACCTGATGGGCGCGGTCAACTTCATCCCCGGCCCGAACTCGACCGAGCTCGCCATCCATCTCGGCCACGACCGCGCCCGCTCGCGCGGCCTCATCGTGGCCGGGGTCTGCTTCATCCTCCCGGCCTTCGCGATCGTCACCGCCCTCGCCTGGGCGTACGTCCGCTACGGCACCACCCCAGCCGTGGCCGGCCTGCTCTACGCCGTCAAGCCCGTGGTCGTGGCCATCGTCGTCTGGGCGATCGCCGGCCTCCTGCGGACCGCTGTGAAAGACCGCATGACCGGCGTGGCCGCCGCGGCGGGCCTCGCCGCCTACCTGCTCGGCGTGAACGAGCTGGCCGTACTCGCCGCCGGCGGCCTCCTCGTCACCGCCGTCCGCACCCGCGCCTCCTGGCTCCCCGGCCGGCTCGGCCGCGGTTCCGGCACCGGCCTCGGAAGCGGGCGTGGCCGGTCGAGCCGGTCGGCCGATGCCGGCCCCGGCGAGGATGACGGCGACCAGGACGCACCCTCGGGTGACCGCACACGCGGCGCGAGCGCCCGGACCACCGGCGGCGACAGGCGCGAGGCAGGCACAAGCCACCGTCACACGGACGAGACCACCCGAGACTCCGGCCAAAAAGACTCCGGCACCGACGAGAACAGCCGCCATACGGACGGCAACGGCGGCAGTGCCACCGCGAACGACCGTGACCCGAGCGGGAGTGATCGGGACACCGGCGAGGGCCGGGAGGCCCGCCCGAGCCATCACGACACGAACGCGACCGGCGAAGACGGCCCCGACGGGAACGGCCGCCGTACGAACGGAAACGGCGGCGGCACCGACGCGAACGACCACGATCCGGACGGGAGCCCACCGGGCGCCACCGGCGGCCTCCCCGCGCTCCTGGCCCCGCTCGCCGCCCCGTACTTCCCCGACCCCACCGGCGGCCAGCTCGCCCAGCTCTTCCTGACCTTCTTGAAGATCGGCGCCGTCCTGTACGGCAGCGGCTACGTCCTTCTCGCCTTCCTCGAAGGCGACCTCGTCGAGCGCCTCGGGTGGATCACCAACACCCAGCTCCTCGACGCCGTCTCCATCGGCCAGGTCACCCCGGGCCCCGTCTTCACCACCGCCACCTTCATCGGCTACCTGGTCATGGGCCTCCCCGGCGCCGTCCTCGCCACCATCGCCATCTTCCTGCCGTCCTTCGTCTTCGTCGGCCTCCTCACCCGCATCATCGACGTCATCCGCAACCGCACCTGGTCCGCCGCCTTCCTCGACGGCGTCAACGCCACCGCCCTCGCCCTCATGACCGGCGTCACCCTCCGCCTGGCCCGCGACGCCTTGGTCGACCCCCTCACCGTCGCGCTCGCTGTCCTCGCCCTCCTCCTTCAATGGCGCACCCGCCTCAACACCGCCTGGCTCATCGGCGCCGCCGCCGCCCTCGGCGCGGTCCGCGCCCTCATTCTCTGACCCTTCCAGTACACGGCCAGGCTTTTCGTTCATCACAATGATGAACAAACTCGCCGGCCCTGTCGGCCCACAGACTTACTCGTTAAAATCCGTTCGACCACCCTCGCCGCCTCCGCTCGTCGACTACTGCCACCTCACGAGCCGAAACCCGATCCACCCGAGACTCTTCCACCTTTCATCGAGACAGAAGCGAGCGTGACGCAGATGAACGATGAACCCGACAACGAACCGTCTGGCCACGACACCTTTGCGTACTTTGACGGTGATGACATCGGGCCGAGGTTGGAGCTACTGCTACTGGACAACAAGATAGAGGAGGCCCGCCAATACAGCTTGTCAATCAATCAAGCCCTGACCCAGGCCCGCACATTACTAGAGGACATCCACCCGGTAGAAGTCATTATTTTCGGCGGGGATGATCTATTCGTTTCCTGGCCGGACGACAAAGTCGCGCTATCAGATATCGAAAACGTGAAACGAGTATTTCTTGAGATGACCGGCACACCATGAGCGTCGGATTGGGCCGGTCACCGAAGGAGGCCATGCACAACCTTCGCCGCGCGAAGTTACTCGACAAAGACAAGATCGTTCAACCGTTGTGAGATGTTCAACGCAGTAAAGCAGCACCCTGACGAGCTGTACATATTCGTCACCTCGGAGCGTCCGGATCCTTATGTCAATGTTCTCGCCCTTCTCTTACCCGACAGCCACATATCCGCGGTGCACCTTGTTGCGATCAAGGAGCATGAGTATGCAGGCGAGCAGCTTGAAGGGCGATTAGGATCGATCACATCGCGAATCCATGATCGACTTGAGGATCTCTCCCGTCGATGCGCCCAAGAGAACCCCTACTGGTCCGCTCGATATACCGCAACGTTGAATAAACTGGACTCGATCGGTACCCGAAACGATGTGATCAATGGCCGGACCTCGACGACAGGCTAAGAGAGATCGTTGCAAAGGGGTCGCTTTTTTCGATGTCACCACACTTAAAAAGCACCTACTCGTCGAGGTGGTGGCGATCCTCCTCTCCCGAGGATGCACTCGCGTTCATAGTTTCGACCTCATCAAAGCGCCTACGCATGACGAGCGGGATCTAATCCATAACCTCAAGCCGAGCGATTTCGCCTACCGGACGCTCAGCCAGAGCCGCCACATCGCGAATGCGCAAAAGCGAATGCTGGCCCGATCCCTCACCTTAAAAACACTACTGCTCATCACCGGACTGGTAGCCGCGCTCGTCCTCTTGGTCGAAATACTATTCGATGAGACATGGCTGGACCAGGCAATCCTCACCATAGGAACCATTACGACGATCGGCGGCTTCTTCTCCCTATTACTTCGCGAGAACCACTGACGTCAGACGAGATCCTTTGCCGTCCGTGTTCCACCCTCGGAACCCTCTCCGCTCTCCCGAGAACGGCCATGATCCGTGTGATGAGCGTCGCCCTCTGCTCATAAGGCCCCGCACCGCTACGTGCGGGGCAGCTGCCTGAACGTGTCAACAGGCCGTCCTCCGGCCGCCTGCCCATCACGTTTCGCGCACACACCAGCGGGCGTCGAACAGCACCCGCCGCCCCGCGCCCTCGGCTCGGGCTCGTATGGCCGTAGCCGCGACACGCCACGCGTCACTGGCTCGCCTAGGCCGGGCCGTACGAGCCCGCGGCCGGGGGCGGTCAGACGAGCGGGTCGCGGGGAAGGCCGAGGATGCGTTCGGCGATCAGGTTGCGCTGGATCTCGGAGGTGCCCCAGGCGACGGACATGATGCGGCTGCGGAGGGTCTGCAGGGCCGCGGCGGCGCCGGGGCCGTCGGTGAAGGCGGCCTCGGCACCGGCGAGGTCGGCGAGGAGGGCGGCGGTCTCGTGGTTGTGTTCGGCGAGGATGAGCTTGGTGACGCTGCCCTGGGGGCCCGGCGGTGCGGCGGTGATGGCGCGGCGCAGGTTGAGGAGGGACAGGGCGTGGCGTTCGGCCAGGTGGCGGCCGATGCGGGCCGCCCCGCCGGGGATGCGCTCGCCGTAGCTGAGGAGCCGGTCGCGGGTGTAGGCGTCGGTGATCTCGAAGGGGTCGCCCGCGCCGACGGCGACGCGTTCGTCGGCGAGGGTCTCGCGGGCGATGGGCCAGCCGCGGCCGGGCTCGCCGACGACGTCGGCGTCGGGGACGAACACGTCGGTGAGGAAGACCTCGTTGAACTCGGCGTCGCCGGTGATCCGGCGGATCGGGCGCACCTCGACGCCGGGGGCCGCCAGGTCGATGATCATCAGGGTGATGCCGTCGTGTTTCGGCGCGTCCGGGTGGGTGCGGACGGTGGCGAGGGCGCGGCGGCTGCGGTGGGCACCGCTCGTCCACACCTTCTGGCCGTTGACCAGCCAGCCGCCCGCGGTGCGCACGGCCCGGGTGCGGACACCGGCCGCGTCGGAACCGGCCTCGGGCTCGCTGAACATCTGGCACCAGGTCTCCTCGCCGAGCAGGGCGGGCCGCAGGTAGCGGTCGAGCTGGTCCCGGGTGCCGTGCCGGATCAGCGCCTGCATGATCCAGCCGGTGAGGCCGAGCCGCGGCCGGGTCACGCCAGCGGCGGCGAGCTCCTCGTCGATGACCCGCTGCAGGCCGGCGCTCGCCGCCAGGCCGTACGGCCGGGGCCACTGCGGCTGCAGGTACCCGGTCTCGGCGAGCCTGCGGCGCCGCTCGGCGGCGGGCAGGGCGGCGATCTCGCGGGCGGTGGCCCGTATCTCGGCGCGGGCCGCCTCGGCCTCGGGCGGGATGTCGGGTGCGGCTTCGCGGCACACGCCCTTGGCGCCGAGCCGTACCACGTCCTCGGCGGCGGCGTGCGCGGGGAAGACGGCCGTGAGGGTGGCGGCCCGGCGCAGCAGCAGGTGGGCGTCGTGCTCCCAGGTGAGGCCGATCGCCCCGTGGACCTGGATGTTGAGCTGGGCGTTGCGGGCGAAGGCGGGTACGGCGAGCGCGAGGGCCACGGCGGCGGCGAGCTCGAACCGGTCCTGCGGGCCGGCGGCGGCGCGGGCCGCGTCCCACACCGCGGCGGCGGCCGACTCGGCGGCCACGTGCATGTCGGCGCAGTGGTGCTTGACCGCCTGGAAGGACCCGATGGCCCGGGCGAACTGGGTGCGGGTCTTGGCGTACCCGACGGCCATGTCGGTGCACTCGGCGGCGCCGCCCACGGCCTCGGCCGCGACCAGGGTGCGGGCGATCGCCTCGGCGCGGGGGCGGCCGCCGCGGATCAGGTCGTCCCCGGTGACGGGTACGGCGTGCAGGCGGACCCGGGCGGAACGGCGGGCGGGGTCGAGGTTCGGCGGGGTCTCCACGGTCACGCCGGGGCGGCCCCGGTCGAGGATCACCAGGTCGTCGCCGACGGCGAGGACGAGCAGCCGGGCCGGTCCGGCGCCCAGGACCACGCCGGCGTCGCCGGTGACCACGCCGTGCCCGGCGTCCGGCTCCGCGGCGAGGGTGAGCGAGCCGGACAGGCCGAGCGCCGCAGGGGTCTCTCCGGCGGCCAGGCCGGGCAGGTGCGCGGCCCGCTGGGCCGCGGTGCCGCAGTCGGCGATCACCGCCGATGCGATCATCGTGGGCAGGAACGGGCCGGGCGCCACCGCCCTGCCGAGCTCCTCGGCGACCACGACGAGCTCGGGGAGGCCGTGACCGCCCCCGCCGTACTCCTCCGGCAGGTGCAGGCCGATCAGGCCGAGGTCGGCGAACTCGGCCCAGAACTCCGGCGGCCGTTCCTCGGCGGCCTCCAGGAGGGCGCGTGACGCGGCGCGCGCCTGCCTCGCGCGCAGAAACGAACGGATCATCGAGGCCAGTTCGCGGTGTTCTTCGCTGATGGCGACGGCCATGGCTCCTCCGGATAGGTACACGCGCCTTCATTCGTGTACCGATCCCGCCCACCGTGAATAGAGACTTATGGCCCTTGAAATAACACGCTGCGTAGCCATTGCGGGAAAAGCCGTGACCAATTACGTGGATCACGGCGATCCCTAATTCGCCGTCGCACGATACAGCCGGCGTCGGCGCCGGTCGGCCGCCTCGCCGTCGACCCGATGGTGCGGCGCCGAGCCGAACCGCCGTCCGGGACCCCGGCCCGGCTCCGCCCGGCTCAGGAAGGAACGGCGCAGCAGCCGCGATGCGGTGGCCGTACAAGCTCAAAGGTTCGACACCGCAGAACACGAATTGCCGCGACGGTCCCGGAGCCGAACCTCTTCACCGTAAGCTGAATTACAGCGGATTCCGGTATGCCCCAAAGTGGGGGAATCATGAAAAAGACACGTGCGGCCATCGGAAGCGCCGCCTTCTTCATCGCCGCCCCCGGCACGGTGACCGTCCTGATCCCATGGCTGATCACTGACTGGGAGAGCCGCGACCTGCTGCCCGAAACGCTCTCCTGGGCGACGCCCGTGCTCCGGGCCGCCGGAATCGCGCTCATCCTGGCGGGCTCCGCCGTGGTGATCAACGCGTTCGTGCGGTTCGTGGTGAACGGCCTGGGCACGCCCGCGCCCGTCGCGCCACCCGAGCACCTGGTGGTGACCGGCCTCTACCGGCACGTGCGGAATCCCATGTACGTGGGCGTGCTGGCCGTGATCATCGGCGAGGCCCTGCTACTCGGCCGGTGGGAGCTGCTGGTGTACGCCGCCATCGCGTTCGCCTGCATGTACACCTTCGTCCGCGGCTACGAGGAGCCGCAGCTGCGCAGGCAGTTCGGGCAGGAGTACGAGACCTACCGCGCGGCCGTACCGGGATGGTGGCCGCGCCTGCGCCCCTGGCGACCGTGACGCCGACCGTATTCCGTGCTGTACAGGTCACACCGCCACCTCAGATGCCACCCTCCACCGGTCTCCCCATCGGCAATTGACTGGTCGGCGATTCGGCTCCGAACCCCTCCTCCTCCCCTCGCCTCCCAACCGGAACCCGGATCCGTGCCACCACGTTCTGGAGCTCGGCCGCTACGAAGAGTTGCCCGGCATGCGGACGTGCTTGCCGCCCTCCGGCCGCCGGCCGTGTTCCCCTCGTTCTCCTCGGCCGCCCGGCCGGCCCCGGGACGGGGCGCCGGCAGGAGAGCGGACGGGTAACCGGTGCGGTCACTGCTCTTACTCGACCCGCCGGAGCATCAGGTGCCGCGGCGGGTGGTGGCGCGGGGGTTCACGCCGCAGGCGGTGCCGTGGCTCGAGCCTGCGGTACGGGACTTCGCCACCGGTGATGACGCGGGCGCCGTGGCGGAACTCGTGTCGGGCCCGGCCGTACCGCGCTCGGCGACACAGACTCCGGTCCGCCCCCACCGGTCGCTTCACCCCGGAGGCCGCTCGCGCGGGTCAGGCGCCCACGCCGGACAGCCGCGGCCGGCGGGCCAGCCAGACCGCCAGGGCGAGCAGCGACGCGCGCACCCGGGCATCCACAGGCTGGTACCGGCCGGTACGGCACCGCGGGCCGGGCAGCCGGCCGAACAGCCAGACCTGCCGCTCCCGCCGTCGTGCCGAAGGCGGGCGACCGCCAGATCGCGACGACCACGCCCGCGCTCGTCGCCGGCAGGGCGCGTCCGAGCCGGCCGGCGACGACCGCGGCCAGCCCGGTCGCCGCGCCCACCGCCACGAGGACGCCCGAGGCCACCAGCGCGAGCACGAGGTCGATCCCGAGCACGCGCGCGAGCCCGGTGGCGAACGCCATGGCGGGCGAGACCGGCATCGCCGACAGCGGCTCCAGGCGCGGATCGGACCGGTGCGAGCACGCCGCCACCGCGCCGAGCAGCAGCACGACCGGCACCACCGCACTGAACAGCTGCACGACCGCCCCCACGGTCGGCGCGACGCGGGCGAGCAGCACCGCCACGGCGAGGCCCGCCGCGGTCAGCGGGCCGATGGACCAGGGCATGAGCCGCGCCTGCGCCACCACCCGGCCGCCGGCCGCCAGGACGCCCGGAACGAAGGACGGGGCACGGATCGCGCGCGGCCTGCGGCGATCTCCGGCAGCCCGCTCAGCAGCTCGTCGTAGGACGGCACCACGACCGGCCCGAGCAGTCGCTCGTCGGCCTCCCGGACCCCGGCCGTCAGGGCGTCCTGCGCCTCATCGTTCACCACTCCGCCCCCCCTTCCCGTTTTGTCACCTTTGTCAGGGTCGCCGCCAGAAGCCGACGGGCCGTCCACATGCGGCTTTTGACCGTGCCGGGCGGGACACCGAGTATCGCAGCCACCTCGGGATACGGCAGGTCCTCCGCGAGCACGAGCCCGAGCACCTCACGCAGGTGCTCGGGCAGTTCGAGCACGGCGGCCACGAGCTCCCGGCGGCCGGCCCGGGCCAGCACCTGGTCCTCGACCGCGGGCTCCGCGGCGGGCAGATCCACGGCGTCCTCCAGCTCCACGAGGACCGGCTCGGTTTGCCGCAGGCGGTTGTGCGCCTGCCGCCGGGCCACCCCGAGCAGGTAGGCCCGCACCGAAGCCTCGCCTCGGTAACCGCCCGCCGAGCGCCACACCGCCAGCCAGGACTCCTGGAGGATCTCCTCCGCCACCTCGAGGCGCGCGGTGAGCCGCCGGATCAGTCGCAGCATCCCGGCGGCATGGCGCTCGTAGAGCACACGAAACGCGCACTCCTCACCGGCCGCCACGCGGCGCATGAGTACGGCGTCCGAATACGCCTCAGCGGAAATTTTTGGCGCGGGTGAGCGCTGAGCACGCTCGTATACGACGTCGCCTGCCGTTTCGGTGGGGGAGAATCTGCCGCGTAGCGACACCTGCGTGCTCCGACGTCGTCCCGGCCAAACGATCGCATCACCGTCGACGCTAGCGGTGGCCAATACACGACGCAATGAGTTGCCGCGCCGAGCCGCATGGATAATCGCCCGTCCGGAACCTGAAAACCCGATGACTTCGACGGCCGAAAATCGCCTCGGTCTCACCAGTGCCGTCCATCGAGCAAATAACCGCCGGCATCGGCCGAACACGGGTGGTCGCCATACACCCAGGGGCTCGGGCCCCGCGGAAAGGTACGTTCCGCCGCCGCTGACCATGAGGTAGCCCGGCGTCGCCTCGTGTGCAGGCCGGAAGACGAACCGATACGGGAACGCAGGAAAAAGCAGCTGAGATCAGGGAGTCGCTATTCCGGACGCGGCTATCACCCTCGCCCGGATGCCGAGCGGCGAGCATATCCCGGTTGGTCTGCGGACTCCGCTGTCACTTCGCTACCGGCGCCGACCTGACGTGCAATTTTCATCGGCTTGCCGGACCCCGGCGACCCCCTCGCGCCGCCGTGCGCCTGCGGCACGCCTCTCGCAGTTCATGTACGGAGGTGCGGTGCCGTTGCCGCGATGGAGAGGTGCGTGACGGTAACGCCACGACCGATGACGGCCGAGGCGACGGCCGCGGATTCGTGGGCGGACGACGCATGGGCGGCGTCGCGGCGACCGGACGGCGGATCGGGCTGCCGGCCGCGGTACGGCCAGCCGAGGCGCTCGCCGTACGGCGCTCGCAGGCCCGACGGCACGTGTGCCGATCACAGGGAGGAGCCGCAAGCGTGGGTGAACCGCTCGGCTCGCGGCCGCTACGTACGGCGGGAAGGAGTGATGTGAATGAACGACCAAGACGCGACCGACCTGCCACGCAGCGGCCCGGACCTCGCGAGACCACCGGATTCCGTCACCGGCCCGGTCGATTCCCCGTCGATGGCCACCCTGATCTCCACGGAGCTGGTCAGGCTGCGATCCGGCTTCATCGGCTGGTACACGGTGCTGGCGCCGATCGTGATCGCGATTCCGCTCTATGCCGGATCGCTCCTTTCTCCGGAGGGTCGCTCCGGCCGGCTCTGGGACAGCTTCAGCAACGTGACGCTGGAGTTCTGGGGCGTGCTGATCCCGATGACCGCCGGTCTGATCGCGGCCCTGGCCATACGCGCCGACACCGAGCCCTGGCGCTTCCTGTTCTCGTACGCGATCCCGCGCTGGCGATACTTCACCGCGAAGGTCGCCGCACTGGCCATCGTCCAGTTGGTGTCGGCGACCATCCTGGTCGTGATGCTCGCCGGGGGTGCGCTGCTCACCGGGCAGCTCGCCGACGCCGCCTCGATGATCCTGGGTTCCGCCTACCTCTCGTGGGCGGCGGGGCTGGCGGCGACCGCGATCGCCGTCCTCCTCAGCGCCGCCTGGGGCATCGGCCCCGGCATCGCCTGGGGCGTGGCCGGGATGCTGGCCGGCGCGCTCATCGCCGACAAGTCGATCTGGTACGCGCTCCCGCCCGCATGGCCGATGCGCGTCATCCTCCCCCTCGCGGAGATCTATCCCAACGGGCTGCCGCTGGACCCGAACAGCCCGCTCCGCGACATGACGGTGATCCCGGTGGCCATCGCGCTCTCCGTCGCGGCGACGGTCGTGACGCTGGTGATCGGTGGCCGGTACATGGCGCGGAAGGAGATCTGAGTGGCGGCGCTGGAGATCAGGGATCTGCACAAGCACTACGACGGTTTCCGCGCGCTCGACGGCGCGAACCTCACCGTGCCGGAGGGTTCCCTCTACGGCCTGCTCGGTCCGAACGGCGCAGGCAAGACCACCCTGATGAAGTCGGTCGCCGGGCTGCGGCGCCCGAACTCGGGCCGGATCCACCTCTTCGGGCGGCCCCTCGAACGGCGGCTGCTGACCCAGGTCGGAGCGCTGCTCGAGTCGCCGGGCCTGTGGGCGCATCTCGACGCGGTCGCCCACCTGCGGATCCATGCCCGGCTGCGCGGGGTGCCGCAGCGCCGCATCGACGAGGTGCTGGAGCTGGTGAAGCTCACCGAGGTGAGGTCCCGCAAGGTCGCGAAGTACTCCCTCGGCATGCGGTGGCGGCTCGGCATCGCCATCGCGCTGCTCGGCCGACCCCGGCTGGTCGTGCTCGACGAGCCGATGAACGGGCTCGATCCGGTCGGGATCAGGGATATGCGGGCCACGTTACGTTCGCTCGCCGAGACCGGCACCACCGTCATGATCTCCAGTCACCAGCTGGCGGAGGTCTCGCAGGTCTGTGATCAGGTCGGTGTGCTGGTGGCCGGTCGGACCGCGTACGAGGGCCCGCTGCACGGCCTCGCCGTGGACGGCGACCTCGAAGAGGGTTTCTTCCGCCTGCTCGAGCAGGCAGGGTCCGACGTGCGGTGATGGTGCGTGAGTGCCAAGCGACATGGCATCCGACGCACAAGGATGCGTGATCGCCACCGCCGCCGGACGCGTGGCCATGACGGGCCCGGACTCCGCCGGTTCGCATGGCCGCGAAGTCGCACGTCATCGCACGCGTGACAACGGCCGGCCGTTGCCTTCTCCGAATTCCGGTGACCGGGAGTTCCGGCACTTTCCGTACCGGTCGATGGTGACAGGGCCACGAAAGGCCCTTGCGTGGTCGCCGTCGAGGATTGGGACATCGGCGGTCTCGTCCGCGGAGGCGCGACCTGTCGATCCGGTTCGCCGGTCGCCGTATCGCTTGGTGACTCACAGTCCGGTACGCCGACGGATGCATGCCTGGCCGCTCAGTGGCGGGCGGCCAGGCGTCGTTCTCGTTGCCGAAGGGTGATTCGACGCGACGATTCGTAGATCACGAACCCAGTAAGGTTCCTTCGGATATCACTGCCGGGACATACGGCGCCCACCGGTGGGATCAACGCCGCTGTTCCGTCGAGATCGGCCGTTCTCCGAGGATTCCGTGCGACGCTACCGTTTCGGCCGGATCGCGGCGGCGCTCGCCGTCGGATACGCGGCCGTGGTCGTGGCGGCCGGTGTCGTCGCGCTGGTCACCGGCGACCCCACGCTGCTGCGGCGGCTCGTCGTCGGCCCCTGGGCGGACCCGGCCGTCCCCGCCACCACCACCTGGGTGGAGTTCCTGCTGGTGGCGGGCGGGGCGCTGCAGGGCTGGGCCTACTGGCAGGTGCTGCGCGGCAGGCGGGCCGGGGAGCCGAGCGCCGGCGGCGGGGCGGCCGGACCGCTGCGGGCCGCCCTGTATCTGAGCGTCGCCTTCGCCCTGATCTTCCGCCTGCCGATCGCCCACGAGTGGTGGTGGCTCGCCCTGCCCGGCCACCTGGTCCAGCTCGCCGTGGTGTGGCTGTTCTTCGCGGTCCTCGCCGGCGTCCTCCCCCGGTGGCTGCGAATCCTCGCCCTCGCGGCGGGAACGGCGAAGGCCGCCCTCGACGTGGCCTCCTCGGTGGCCTCCGTCCTGGGGGCGGTCGAGCTGCCAGACCTCCTCGATCGGCTGCCGCCGGGCATCCTGCTCCACCTGGCCTGGCTGGTCCCGGTGCTCGCCGGTCAGGCCAGGGATCCCCGGTGGAGCCGGGGCACCGTGCGGGCCGGCGCGGTCGCGGCGTCGCTGGTGTTCCTGTCGCCCGCGTACGGCGTCGCGTGGGTCTCGTCCGGCAGCGAGATCAGTCCGATCGCCCTGTGGCTGTTGATCATTGACGTGCTGAGCGTCTTCGGGCTCGTGTGGGCGGCCCGCTCCGCGCACGAGCTGGCGGGCCCGCCCGGCCGGCCGTACCCGATGGCCGTCCCCGCGCGGGCGGCGCGGCGGCCCTGGCCGCTCGCCGCACCGGCGGTGGTGCCGCTTCTCCCCGCGGCCGTCAACCTCGCCCAGGGCATGCCGGCCTGGATCGGCCCGCGCGGCGCGGTGACCGGCTTCTTCCGCGACTTCGTCGGCCCGCCGGTCTACCTGCTGTGGCAGGCCGTGGACCTGCTCGTCGGCGTCGGCGCCCCGGCGCTGCTGGTGCTGGCCGCGGTGGTGCGCAGGTCCGAGCGGCTGCTGCGCGGCACCGTCCTGGCCCTGCTCCTCGCCACCGCGGCCGGGTTCGTCACGGTGGTCACCACGGAGTCCGACCTGGGCCGGCAGCCGATCCACGAGCCCGCCGAGACGCTGCGTCTCTACCCGCACGGGTTGTTCCCCCCGAATCGGTACGGCGAGCCGCAGTCCGGGATCTCGCCGCTGTGGTACAGCGCCGCGCTGGCCGCATCCGCCTTCGCGCTGTACCTGCTGTACCTCAAGCCGCCCGCCGCCCGCCCGCGGCGCCGCGTGCCGGCGGGGGCGGCCGGGGCGCTCACCGCCCTGTGCCTCCTGCCCGCCGCCGACCACGTGCGCGGGCCCGTCACCACGGTGGAGGACTGCGCGCCCGAGCGTCAGGGCCCCGAGACGGGCCGCGACGGGCCGGCCGGCGCCCGCGGCTTCATCTGCACCGTACGCGCCTACGGGCTGCTCGGAGTGGCCGGCACCGCGCCGGACCCGGCGGTGCTCGCCTACGGGCGGCGCCTGTGCGACGTCTACACCCGCGGCGACCCGCGCGAGCTGGCCCGCATCCGGTCGGTGCACGGGGTGGACGTCCGCGAGCTGCGCGGGGTGCTCGCCGGGATCTGCCCGGCCGCCGACGCGACGGTGCGAGCCGAACGCGCCGCACACGAGCGTGAGCTCGAGCGGCTCGAGGCGGAGGAGCGGCGTAAGTGCGCCGCCATGCCACGCCACCGCCCCCGCATCAGGCCGGTCAGGGCGATCCGGCTCAGCGAGCCGCAGTGGTTCGAGGCGGGCCTGGACCTGTTCGAGGATGCCCCGGCGAACGCCGGTGACGACCGCTACCAGCAGGACGGCCTGGTCACCGGAGGGCCCGGCCACCTGCACCTGCACGTGAGCCCCGAGGCCCGCGTCTGCGTCACGCTGGAGACGTACGCGCGCCGCCCGCCCGTAGCGGTCAAGGGCTGGCACGAGGTGGTCGAGGTCGGCTATCACAGCCCGACCGGCCGGATGACCTTCGCGGACGTGGTGAGCGGCACCAGACTGCCCGACATATCGCTCAACAGGCGCAAGGGGCACTACCGCATCCGCGTGCACTACGCGTGGCTGCGCCGGAAAGGCGACCCGCGCGGCACGCAGCGCCTGCTGATCATGGCCTACCCGGGGCCGGGCGACAGGCTCGTCACCTATCGGCAGCGGTCCCGCAGCTGACCACGGTACGGCGATGGCCGGTGCGGGCCACACCGTTCCCGCCCGGCGGGCCCGATCGAGATCATTCGGGGGTGAAAGCCGCACACCGGGCCGGGCGGCCCCTCTCCCGCTGGTACTTCGCGCTGCTCATCGCGGCCGCCCTGATCAGCCTCTACGCGGCCGGCACGCCGCTGTGGTGGGGCGATTTCATCCCCTTCGTCCTCCCCATCTGGGGGATGCTGATCGGCTACTGGCTCGCCCGCCTGATCGCGGCGCTCAAGCTGACCGGACCGGCGGCGATACGGCGGCGCGCGGCCCGGTGGGCGGTGCCGCCGCTGGTGTTCCTCGCCCTGCTGACCGCGGTCGTGTGGGACGGCCCTCGGCTGGCGCGGTTCGCCCTCAAAAGTCGAGCCTGCGCGCACACGCGCAGACCGTCGCCGCGGGGACGCAGAGCGAGGGATGCCGCCGGCTCGGCCTCTACCGCAGCTGCTGGGCCGTCCCATCGAGGGCGGGGCCATCGTCGGGATCCGCGACCTCGACGTGCCGGTGAACCTCGGCCTGGTGCGGTCCGAAGGCCGGGGTTTCGCCTGGCTGCCCGGTGACCGGCCACCGCCGGCCGGCAACGAGGACCACGCCTACTTCCGGTTCACCTCGGACTGGTGGGCGTGGCACGGCTGAGACAGCCTGTGACCCGGCGGCGCGCCGATCGCACGGCGCGGCGGGCCTGGCCGCCCGTCGCCGGACGGCCAGGCGCCACGCGAAACGGCCGGGCGGATCAGACCCCGGTCGGATGCCAGATGGTCTTGATCTCCAGGAACGCCTTGAGCCGCTCGACGCCCGGATCGGCGGTCCAGTCCGGCGTCGACGGCCGCACGACCCGCTTGAGGTTCTCCGCCGCCTCGCGCTCGCACGCCAGCGCCAGGTCCGGGTCGGTGACGCCGGTGAGGTCGATGGCGTTGACGTCCATGTGCGCGGCGAGCGGCGGGGCCAGCTCGGCCTGCAGGCCGGTGAGGATGTTCACCACCCCGCCGGGCAGGTCCGAGGTGGCGAGCACCTCCGCGAGCGTGATCGCGGGCAGCGGGGCCCGCTCGGCCGCGACCACCACGCAGGTGTTGCCGGTGACGATCACCGGGGCGATCACCGAGACCAGGCCGAGCAGCGGGTCGGCCGCGGGCGCGATCACGGCCACCACGCCCGTGGGCTCGGGGGTGGAGAAGTTGAAGTACGGCCCGGCGACCGGGTTGGCCGAGCCGTACACGGCCGTGATCTTGTCGGACCAGCCCGCGTACCAGACCCAGCGGTCGATCGCCGCGTCCACGTGCGCCGACGCCGCGGCCTTGGGCAGCCCGGCGGCCTGCACCTCGTCGATGAACTGGGCGCGCCGGCCCTCCATCATCTCGGCGATCCGGTAGAGGATCTGGCCGCGGTTGTACGCGGTCGCGCCCGACCAGCCGGGGAAGGCCTTGCGGGCCGCGACCACCGCGTCCCGGGCGTCCTTGCGTGAGGCCTTCGCAGCGTTGGCGAGGAAGTTCCCCTTGGCGTCGTTCACCGGATAGGACCTGCCCGATTCCGATCGAGGGAAGGCTCCCCCGATGAACAGCTTGTAGGTCTTGCGTACGGCGAGCCGCCGCGCCTCACTCATCGCCCCTCCACCTCTGCCTGACCACCTGTCCCTCGGCGAACCGGGCCGGGCGGGCCGCGGCGCGCACCCGCCGCGCACCCGGCCCGGCGGACGGCGGGACGGGCCTAGTCATCGGCCCTCCAGATCCGCTGCGACTCGGCGGAGGGCCGGGCGGGCTTGTACACCTGGCCGCAGCGGCACACCCCGCCGCGGTGGGCGTACCAGCCGCGCCGCACCGTGAACCGGCGGCTGCGGTGCACCCGCGAGTAGCCGTTGCCCGCCCCGACGACGGCACGCCGCACCCAGCGGCGTTTTCTGGTGTGGAAACACTCAGGTGACGTCAAGGTAGGCCTCCAGTCCGTGGCGGCCGCCCTCGCGCCCGTACCCCGACTCCTTGTATCCCCCGAACGGCGCGGTGGGGTCGAACCGGTTGTAGGTGTTCGCCCACACCACCCCGGCCCGCAGCCGCTCGGCCATCCACAGGATGCGCGAGCCCTTCTCGGTCCAGATGCCCGCGGACAGGCCGTACGGGGTGTTGTTCGCCTTCGCCACCGCCTCCTCGGGGGTGCGGAAGGTGAGCACGGACAGCACCGGGCCGAAGATCTCCTCGCGGGCGATGCGGTGCGACTGGGCCACGCCGGTGAAGATCGTCGGCGGGAACCAGTAGCCCTTCTCCGGCAGCGTGCAGGCCGGCGACCAGCGCACGGCGCCCTCGGCCTCGCCGGACGCGGCGAGCTCGGTGATCTTGGCGAGCTGCTGCGCCGAGTTGATCGCGCCGATGTCGGTGTTCTTGTCGAGCGGGTCGCCGAGCCGCAGCGTGCCGACCCGGCGGCGGAGCGCCTCGAGGAACTCCGCCTCGATCGACTCCTGGACCAGCAGCCGGGAGCCCGCGCAGCACACGTGGCCCTGGTTGAAGAAGATCCCGTTCACCACGCCCTCGACCGCCTGGTCGATCGGCGCGTCCTCGAACACGATGTTCGCGGCCTTGCCGCCGAGCTCGAGGGTGAGCCGCTTGCCGGTGCCCGCCACCTGGCGGGCGATCTGCCGCCCGACCTCGGTGGAGCCGGTGAACGCGACCTTGTCCACGCCCGGGTGGGCGACGAGCGCGGCCCCGGTGTCCCCGGCGCCGGTGATGATGTTCACCACGCCGGGCGGCAGCTCGGCCTGCAGGCAGATCTCCGCGAACAGCAGCGCGGTGAGCGGGGTGGTCTCCGCGGGCTTGAGCACCACGGTGTTGCCGCAGGCGAGCGCCGGGGCGACCTTCCACGCGAGCATGAGCAGCGGGAAGTTCCACGGGATCACCTGCGCGGCCACGCCGAGCGGGCGCGGATTCGGCCCGAGCCCGGCGTAGCCGAGCTTGTCGGCCCAGCCCGCGTAGTAGAAGAAGTGCGCGGCCACCAGCGGCAGGTCGACGTCCCGCGACTCCCGGATCGGCTTGCCGTTGTCGAGGGTCTCCAGTACGGCGAGCTCCCGCGCCCGCTCCTGGATGATCCGGGCGATGCGGAACAGGTACTTGGCCCGCTCGGAGCCGGGCATGCGCCCCCAGACCTTCTCGTACGCCTCGCGGGCCGCGCGCACGGCGCGGTCCACGTCGTCGTCGGCGGCGCAGGCCACCTCGGCGAGCGGCTCCTCGGTGGCGGGGTTCACCGTGGTGAACGGCTGCCCCTTGCCCTCGGTGAACTCGCCGCCGATGAACAGCCCGTAGGAGGGCCGGATGGTGACGACATCCCGGGACTCGGGTGCCGGTGCGTAGTCGAGTCGCATGGCCCCTCCTTCAGTCCAGGGTGAAGTAGTCGGCGCCGCCGTACCGGCCGGTGGCGAGCTTGCGGCGCTGCATGAGCAGGTCGTTGAGCAGGCTGGAGGCGCCCAGCCGGAAGTACTCGGGGGTGAGCCAGTCCTCACCCGCGGTCTCGTTGACGAGCACCAGGTACTTGATCGCGTCCTTGGCGGTGCGGATGCCGCCCGCCGCCTTCACCCCCACCCGGCGGCCGGTGCGGGCATGAAAGTCGCGCACCGCCTCGAGCATGACGAGCACGACCGGCGGCGTCGCGGCCGGGCTGATCTTGCCGGTGGAGGTCTTGATGAAGTCCGCGCCGGCGAGCATGGCGAGCCAGGAGGCGCGCCGCACGTTGTCGTAGGTGGCGAGCTCGCCGGTCTCCAGGATCACCTTGAGGTGGGCGGCGCCGCAGGCCGCCTTCACCGCGGCGATCTCCTCGTACACCTTGAGGTAGTCCCCGGCGAGGAACGCGCCGCGGTCGATCACCATGTCGATCTCGTCGGCCCCGGCGGCGACGGCGAGGGTGGTGTCGGCCACCTTCACCTCCAGCGAGCTGCGCCCGCTGGGGAACGCGGTGGCCACCGCGGCGACCTTGACGCCGGTGCCGCGCAGCGCCGCGACGGCGTCCGCCACCAGGTCGGGGTAGACGCAGACGGCTGCCACGCTCGGCACCGTGGGGTCGTCCGGGTCGGGGTGGACCGCCTTGGCGCACAACGCCCGCACCTTGCCGGGCGTGTCCGCGCCCTCGAGCGTGGTGAGGTCCACCATTCGAATGGCCGCGTCGAGAGCCTGAGCCTTGGCCGTGGTCTTGATGGATCGGGTGCCGAGAATCGCCGCCCGCTGGTCCGCGCCGACTCGGTCAACGCCGGGCAGTCCGTGAAGGAAGGCCCGCAGTGTCGCGTTGGAGCCGGCGACCTCCGCAAGGGGAGTAGTCACAGTTGACACTCAACCAGCATTGCCGACGACGGCGAGTGATTCCAAACTGAGACCGGCCCACGCGGCACCCGGGTTTTCGGCGACTTTCGCCGAGGGGCGCCTTGACCGCCGTCTTGACCGGCACCGGGCACGCCGTTCCGCGCCCTTGCCCGGTCCACCCGGGGTACGGCGAGCCGCCTTATGCCCCCGTCTAAGGCACCTTAGCCGCCCATCACCCCATACCTAGGTATGTCCGGCCGCGAGCCCGCCCGCCGCCGGGCCGATAGATAAGGAATGCACCCGATGTGGCGCACGGGGCCTTACCGCGAGCCTTGAAGTGTCAGAGAAAAACCTTCTGCCAGGAGAAGTCCCCGTGCACTCTGAGATCCTCTACCAGATCGCGAAGAACCGGCTCGCCGACCTCCGGGAAGACGCCGCCGACCGCCGCACCGTCCGGCAGGCGATGGCCACCCGCAGGAAGGAGCACGGCACCGAGCGGTGGAGCCTGCGCGGCCCGCTCGGCAAGCGGCAGCGGTCGTGAGCGCCTTCCCGCCACCCGGCCGGCGTCTCCCTCCCGGCCGGGCCGTCCGCCCTCCGTGACCGGTACGGCGGGCGCGATTTTGCGCCCGAAAAAAGGGGGCGAAACAGGCACGCCATGTGTGACAAGCTGGAGGGCATGCTTGGCCGGGCGGTGAGCCCCGTTTTCGTCGGGCGAGAGGAAGAGCTGACCACGCTGCTCGACGCGTTCGATCGGGCACGGCACGGCCAGGCGGCGGCCGTGCTCATCGGCGGCGAGGCCGGGGTCGGCAAGACCCGGCTCGTCGCCCGGTTCGCCGAGCTCGCCGCCGAGCGGCAGGCCCGGGTGCTCGTCGGCGGCTGCGTCGAGCTCTCCGCCGAGGGCCTCGCCTACGCCCCGTTCACCGCCGTGCTGCGCCAGCTCGTCCGGGAGACTGGTGCGGGCGAGATCACCGCGCTGCTGCCCGACGGCGCCGCCCGCGACCTCGCCCGGCTGCTGCCCGAGTTCGGCGAGCCGCCGAGCGACCGGGAGACCGACACCGGCCGGGCCCGGCTCTTCGAGCAGTTCCTCACCCTGCTGGAACGGCTCGCCGAGCAGCGCCCGGTGCTGCTCGTCATCGAGGACGTGCACTGGGCGGACCGTTCCAGCCGCGACCTGATCGCGTTCCTCAGCCGCAACCTGCTCGCGCCGCAGGTGCTCATGCTGCTCACCTACCGCTCCGACGAGCTGCACCGGCAGCATCCGCTGCGCCCGGTGCTCGCCCGGCTCACCCGGCTCGACGGCGTGCTCCGGCTGGAGCTGCCGCGGTTCACCCGCGACGAGGTCGCCGCCCAGATGGCCGGGATCCTCGGCGCCACCCCCGCGTACGCCCGCGTCGGCGAGGTGTACGACCGCAGCGAGGGCATCCCGCTGTTCGTCGAGGCGCTGACCGAGAGCGACGACTGCGAGTCGGTACCCGCCTCGCTGCACGGCCTCATCCTTAGTTCGTTCGAGCGGCTGCCCGAGCCGACCCAGCGCGTGCTGCGCGTCGCGGCGGCGGGCGGCACCCGCGTCGGGCACGCCCTGCTCGCCGCCGTCGCCGGCCTGTCGGACGAGGACCTGGAGGACGCGCTGCGGCCCGCGGTCGCCGCGAACGTCATCCAGATCACCGACGGGGGCGCCTACGCGTTCCGGCACTCGCTGATCCGCCAGGCCGTACACGACGAGCTGCTGCCCGGGGAGCACAGCAGGCTGCACGCCCGGTACGCCGAGGAGATCGAACGCGACCGGACGCTGGTGCCGCCCGGGCGGGCCGCCTTCGAGATCGCCCACCACTGGCACGCGGCCGGCAACGACGTGTGGGCGCTCATCTCCGCCTGGGAGGCCGCCGCCCAGGCCGCGAAGACCTTCGCCTACACCGAGCGCATCCAGCTCCTGGAGCGGGTGCTGACGTTGTGGCACAAGGTGCCCGATGCCGCGGAACGGCTCGGCGCCGACCAGGCCACCGTGCTGGAGCTCGCCTCCGAGGCCGCGCTCGCCTGCGGCGAGCTGGAGCGCGGCACCCGGTTCGTGAACGCCGCGCTCGACCTGCTCGACGAGCGCGCCCACGCCGAGCGGGTGGCGACGCTGCTCGTCCGCCGCGCCCAGCTCTCGCTGGAGAAGGGGCGGCGGGGCGTGCTCGACGACCTGCGCCGGGCCGTCGCGCTGGTGCCGCTGCCCGGCCCCGGGCGGGCGTGCGCGCTGGAACGGCTCGGCCTGCACCTGATACTCCGCGCCGACGTCACCGAGGGCAGCGCGCTGATCGAGGAGGCGCTGCGCATCGCCCGCGACATCGACGACGAGGCCCTGGAAGGCGATCTGCTGCTCGCCCTGGGCGTCGGGCAGTCGATCGCCGGCGAGCTGGAGGACGCGCTCACCACGAACCGCCGCGCACTGGAGATCGGCAGGCGGGCCGGCTCCGCACGGCAGATGCTGCGGGCGATGAGCAACACCGTGGACGCGCTCAACAACCTCGGCCGCACCGAGGAGGCGCTGCGGCTCGCCGACGAGGCCGAGGCGCTCGCCCGCAAGTACGGGCTCTACCGCACCCAGGGCGTGTTCGCGATGGTGAACCGGGCCGAGATCCTGGAGGCGGTGGGCCGGTGGGACGAGGCGGAAACGGTGATCGAGCAGGCCCTCGCCAACGACCCGACCGTGCACAAGCGCCGGTACCTGCTCGCGGTGCGCTGCGATATCGCGCTCGCCCGCGGCGAGGCGGACCTCGCCGAGCGCCTGCTGCGGGAGGTGGGCGCGCTGCACCCGAGCCCGGCGGAGCTCAGCCAGGAGGCGGAGACGAACGCCCGGCAGCTCCTCGCCTGGCACCTGCTGCGCGGCGCTCCCGCCGACGCCGTCGCGGCCGGGCACGTGTTCTTCGGCCGGCGGCCGCCCTCCGGCAAGGCGATGCTCGGCTGGCGGCTGCTCACCGGGATCGAGGAGGTGTGCTGGGCGGCGGGCGAGGCCGACCCCACGGGGGCGGAGAGCCTGCGCAAGCGCGCCGACGCCGTCGCCGAGGAGCTGCGCGCCGACGGCCCGGTGAGCAACGCGTTCCGGCTCATGTACCGGGGGGAGCACGACGCGGCGGCCGTCGCCTGGCAGCGGCTCGGCCGGCCGTACCTGCAGGCGAAGGCGCTCGTCCGCGCCGCGCACGCCGCCGCCCGCGCCGGGGACCGGTACGGCGCCGCGGACCGGCTGCGCGCGGCGCTGCCCATCGCGGTGGGGCTCAAGGCCCGGCCGCTCGCCGAGGAGATCGCGGCGCTCGCCCGCCGGGTCGGCGCCGCGCTGTCCTCCGGCGAGCCCGCGGCGGCGGGTGCGGAGACCGCGGGCCGCGGCGCGCGGGACGCGGCCGAGCTCACCCCGCGCGAGATGGAGGTGCTGCGCCTGGTGGCGCAGGGCCGGTCCAACCGGGAGATCGCCGACGAGCTGTTCATCTCGGTGAAGACGGTCAGCGTGCACGTGTCGAAGATCCTCGCCAAGCTCGGCGTCTCCACGCGGGGCGAGGCCGCCGCCGTCGCGCACCGCCTGGCCCTGTTCACCTGAGCCGCCGGCCTGATTCGGTCACCCGGGCCGCCCGCCGGCGCCGGTCACCCGCACCGCCACCCGGGCCGCTGCCTGGGGCGCCGTCCCCGGCGCGCGCCGGGGGCGACCGGTCAGGCCGCCAGGGCGTCGACGAGCAGCAGGACGCCGAAGACGGCGAACAGGGCGGCCGCGCCGTACCGGACGAACCGCTCGGGCAGGCTCTTGCCGAGCAGCGCGCCGACGAGGATGGCGAGCGCGTCGGCGGCGACCATGCCCACGGTCGAGCCGATCCAGGTGCCGACCCAGCCGTTGTGGGTGGCGAGGGTGATCGTGGCGAGCATGGTCTTATCCCCCAGCTCGCTGAGGAAGAACGCGGTGGTGACCGCGAGCAGGGCGCTGCCGACGACGCGGGTGGCCTTGGCGGACTCCTCCTCGCTCAGCTCGTCGCCGCGCAGCGTCCAGATCGCGAACCCGAAGAACGCGAGGGCGGCGGCGATCTTGATCGCCGTGGTCGGCAGCGCGGTACCGATCACGCCGCCGATCGCCACGCTCACCAGGTGCACCACGGTCGTCGCGATGGTGATGCCGGCGAGCACGATCCACGGCCGGTACCGGGTGGCGAAGGCCAGGGCCATGAGCTGGCTCTTGTCGCCCAGCTCGGCCACGAAGATCATCCAAAGACTGATCCAGAACGCTTCCACCGAGGTCGCCCTTCCAGGTCGGACGCGGCCGGACCTCGGCGGCGTCCCGGTCTTCGGGCACGACGGCCTCGGCCCGGCAGCGCGTTGATCGCACGTTGCCGAGCCGAAGGTCTCGTCCGCCCGTGACCGGGCCCGCGTGACCGGGCACCCGAGCCGTGGCACGGCCCCGGGGCCAGCATGTCGATCACGCGATTGGGACTACTCCCCTTCGGTTGCCACCCGACCTTAACACCCGCCCGGGCAAAAAGCGTCCCCGGGGCGGGTCATCCGCCCCGGCTCCGCGGAAAGCGAACGTCACAGCTCCAGGCCGACGAGCACCGGCTCGTTGACCAGCCGCACCCCGAACTTCGCCTCCACCCCGTCGCGCACCTCGGCGGCGAGGGCGATCAGGTCGGCGGCGGTGGCCCGCTCGTACGGCCCGCCGAGCCCGCCCGGGTGGGTGAGCGCGAGCGTGTGCTTGGTGGAGATCCGCACCGGGCCGCGGCGGTAGCCCTTGGGGAACCCGGCGTGCTCGATCAGCCAGGCCGCGGGCACCTTGACCGCGCCGCCGCCCACCTCCCAGCGCGGGTAGCCGGGGGCGCGGCGCTCGAGCTCGGCGGCCTGCTCGGCGGTGAGCACCGGGTTGGTGAAGAACGAGCCCGCGCTGCAGGTGTCGGGGTCGTCCGGGTCGAGCACCATGCCCTTGCCGCGGCGCAGCTCGAGCACGGCCTCGCGGGCCGCGGAGAGCGGCACCCGGTCGCCGAGGGCGACCCCGAGCCGGTTCGCCAGCTCGGCGTACCCGATCGGCCCGGACTCGCGCGAGCGGGCGAGGGCGTAGGTGACGTCGAGCACCACGTAGCGGCCGAGGTCCTGTTTGAACGCGCTGTTGCGGTAGGAGAACCCGCAGCGCTCCGCGGGCAGCTCCACCACCTCGCCGCGCCGCCGGTCGTAGGCCCGGACCCGCTCGATCGTCTGCGAGACGTCCTGGCCGTAGGCGCCCACGTTCTGGATCGGCGTGGCGCCGACCAGGCCGGGGATGCCGGACAGGCACTCGACCCCGGACCAGCCCTCCGCGACGCAGCGCCGCACCAGCGCGTCCCAGTCCTCGCCCGCCGCCGCGGTCACCCGCACCCGGTCACCGTCGGCGGCCACGTGCACCCCGGCCGTGGCGACGCGGACCACGAGCCCGTCGAAGCCCGCGTCGGCGATCACGACGTTGCTGCCGCCGCCGAGCACGAGCACCGGCTCGCCCGCCCGGTCCGCCTCCGCGACCAGCTGCACGAGTTCCTCGTCGGTGCGGGCCTCGGCGAACGTCTTGGCCGGGCCGCCCAGCCGCAACGTGGTGTACGGCGCGAGCCGTACCCCCTGCAAACGCTCGTTCACGAAGGTCCAGCCTAGGGGGTCAGGAGCCGCGGAGCAGGCGCAGGACCCGCCCGTAGGTGCGGCGGGACTCGCGGTCGCGGTAGGCCGGGTCGACGTCCGCGTAGCCGCGGTGGCGTGCGGCGTGCACCGGCAGCGGGGTGCCGGGCACGACCTTGCGGCCGGGGAGGGTGAGGCAGAACTCCAGGTCGGCGTTGCGGTAGTAGCGGGCCTTGCCGGGGAAGCCGCCCGCGGCCAGGGCGCGGTCGCGGCGCACCGCGAACAGGTAGCCGAGCAGCGCCCGCACCTCGCCGGGCCCGGCGTCGTGCCAGGAGCGGCCGTCCGGGTCCGGGTCGACGCCGCGCCAGCCCGCGGCGACCACGTCGCCGGTGAGCGCCTCCACCAGCGGGGTGAGCGCGTCCCCGGTGAGGATCACGGAGGTCTCCATGACCACGTGCACGTCGGCGTCGTCCATGCGCAGCAGCTTGGTGCGGGCGGCGCCCCAGCCCGCCGAGCCGCCCCGCCAGTGCGGGGTCTCGGCCACGTGCCAGGCGTCGATGCGGCCGGGGTGCCGCTCGGCGAGCTCGTGCAGCACGGTCCCGGCGCCGTCGATGTCGCCGAGGTCGATGGCGAGGATCCGGGCGTCGGTGTGCGCGACGAGCGCGTCCACGCACCGCCGCAGGTCGGACGGCCAGCCGTCGACGAGCAGGCCCACGGTGACCTTCCGGGACGCCTCGGCGGCGTGGCCGGTGCCGCCGACGTCGACCGCCTCCTCGAGCCGGGAGCCGGCCAGCGCGCCGTCCCACAGCGTCTGCGCGGCGACGGCCTGCTCGGTGCCGACCGGGGTGCCGGGCCGCTCGTGCCCGCCCGCGGTATCGGACGGGCCGTGCTGCGGCAGGGAGGCGACGGTCGGCCACACCCGGAAGGCGGGCCTGGGGACGAGCTCGAAGCCCGCGGGGGTGTCGCGGACCAGCCAGCCCTCCTCCTCGATGCGCTCGCGCAGCACGTCGGCCTGGGCGTAGTCGCGGCGGGCGCGCGCCTCGGCCCGCTTCTCGGCGAGCCCGCGAACGTGGCTCGGGGGTTCGACGGTGGCTTCGCTCACGCCCGCACGCTACCCCGCGAGCCCGCCCGGGAATCGCCCGCCGGCGTCCGGAACCGGCCGGTACGGCGGGCCGTACCGGCGGGCGGGTCAGGCGAGGCGGACGACCGCGCGGGCCTTGGACAGCACGCGGTTGCCGCCGGACTTGGCGGTGATCGCGATCACCACCTTGTTGTCCTCGAGCTTGCTCTCCACCACGCCGCTCACGGTGATCGTGGTGCCCTCGTCGGTGTCCGGCACGACCACCATCGAGGAGAACCGCACGCCGTAGTCGAGCACCGCGCCGGGGTCGCCGACCCAGTCGGTGATGAACCGCCCGCCCTGGGCCATGGTGTACATGCCGTGGGCGATGACGTCGGGCAGGCCGACCTGCTTGGCGAACCGCTCGTTCCAGTGGATCGGGTTGAAGTCGCCGGACGCGCCTGCGTACTGGATGAGGTTGATCCGGCGGACCGGGTAGTCCACCGGCGGGATCTCCTGGCCGACCTCGACCTCGTCGTACTTGACCGTCGCCGCCATCTCAGGCCGCCCCTCCGCGCTCGACGATGGTGTTGTAGGTGGTGCAGACGAGCTCGCCGTCGAGGGTGGTGACGTCGCTGCGCACGGTCACGAACTCGTTCCGGCCGACGCTCCGGATGTCCATGATCGTCGAGGTGTGGTTGAGCACGTCGCCGGCGTAGATCGGGCGCCGGTACTCGAAGCGCTGCTCGCCGTGGACCACCATCGCGAAGTTGAGGCCGAACTCGGGGTCGGCGAGCGCCTCGCTCGCGCCGGTGAGGGTGAACACGATGGGGAAGGTCGGCGGGGCGACGACGTCGGGATGCCCGGCGGCCCGTGCGGCCTCCCGGTTCAGGTAGATCGGGTTCTCGTCACCGATCGCCAGGGCGAACTCCTTGATCTTCACCCTGGACACCTCGTACGGCTCGGGCGCCGGATAGCTGCGCCCGATGAAGTCCCGGTTCAGGGCCATCGTGCCGGTGCCCCCCTCGTGAACTCGACGATCGACCAAGCCGACACCCTAACAGAGCGGTTTCCCGACCGTCTCGCTCACGGGGAGCCTCACGAGGAGCCGACGACGAGCGCCGCCGACCCGCACCTCCCCTGAAAATGCTCACGCCCGCCAGGATCTGGCGGGCGGAACTCCCATCACACGGCAACCGGCTCCCCGATCGGGGCCTGCCGACCGGCGTCCCCGCCGGGCCGCGGACCGCTGCTCAGCGGGTCTCGCGGTGGGGCTGGTGCCGCTTGCAGTTCGGGCAGTACTTCCTCAGCTCCAGCCGGTCAGGGTCGTTACGCCGGTTCTTGCGAGTGATGTAGTTGCGGTGCTTGCACTCCTGGCAGGCCAGCGTGATCTTCGGCCTAACATCGGTGGCAGCCACGTGGGGAGTGCCTTTCTGGTTTCGGGACTCGTGGACAACCCACACCCGATCGCCCCCTGATGGGGGAGATCGGGAAGGGTAGTAGCGGAGGCCGGACTTGAACCGGCGACACAGCGATTATGAGCCGCTTGCTCTGCCAGACTGAGCTACTCCGCCTCGGGCCGGCGCATCCGCCGGCCAGGTTAGGATACCCGACCTTGGAGGATGCTCCGGCACGGCTCTGGGGACCGCCGCTTGGCGGCCGGGATCCGCATCCGGACGACAGTCCGGAACCCCCTGGTCACGCCAAAAGGTCCACTCGAATCGCTTCAAGCAGACCCTCCGGACGTGGAGCCCCTTTACGGAATCGAACCGTAGACCTTCTCCTTACCATGGAGACGCTCTGCCGACTGAGCTAAAGGGGCCTGTCCTCGGGCTCGTCGCCCTGGACACCAGTAACCATACACGGATCTGGGCGCTGACGCGAAATCAATTGCCCAACTTGCTCGGATCGACCTTCCGACCGCCGCCGACCTCGGGATCCGGCGGCCCGGCGGGCCCGGGCGGCGGCCGGGCGCAGGGTGATCACCTCGCACAGGTCGGCGAGGTCGACGTGCCGGGCGACCTCCGCCACCGAGTAGCAGTCGGCGACGTGACGGCCGCGCCGCCGTACCCGCAGCACCTGCCGCCCGTCCTGCGTCCCCGGCACCACCTCGAGCCCGTCCGGCCCCACCCAGCGCACGTCCATACCGCCCCAGCCTACGCGTTTGTGCTCGTCAACCCCAGGGGGCGGTCCCGTCCCGCGGGTCACAGCCGCCACGGCACGCCATTGGACCGCCACCGGATCGCCCGCGGCCGGGCCGCGCCCGGCGGCCGCGCGGCCGTCCCCTCCGGCCAGCCGGGACCGAGGCCGGGCCACCACAGGTGCATTTGGCACACCCGCGGACATCGATCGCATCCGACGGGGAAGGCCCACTGAACACGGAGGCGGCCTGCACCGGGAGGACCTATGCACGTGAGCCTGGCGACCGATGCGGCACCGGGTCGGGACAACGAGGACTTCGTGGCGGCGACGACGGACGCCATCGTCCTGCTCGACGGCACCGGCCCGGCGCCGGGGCGCGGCTCCGGCTGCTCGCACGGCGTGCCGTGGTTCGTCCGCTCGCTCGGCTCGGTGCTGCTGAGCGAGCTGTCGCTGCCGTCCTGCCCGCTCCCCCAGATCCTCTCCCGGGCGATCAAGCACGTCACGTCGCTGCACGACTTCACCTGCGACCTGGCCCGGCCCGGCGCGCCGGGGGCGTCGGTGGTGATGATGCGGCGCACCCGGGACGCGGTGGACTTCCTCGTGCTCGCCGACGCCGTGGTCGTGGTCGACGTGGGCGAGCCGGACCCGCTCGTCATCCGGGACGGCCGGTCCGGCCCGGCCGGCAACGGGGTGACCCGCCGCTACCGGCCGGAGGGCGGGTCGCCGATCGCGGAGCCCCCGGCCGCGGGCCGGGGCGGGGCCGGCACGGGCACCCTCACCGAACGGGAACGGCGGGTGGCGTGCACCGACCCGCTCGCCGCCGAGCGGGCGGTGACCGGGTCGGTGCCGCTCGAGCAGGTGTCCGCGGTCGCGCTGCTGTCGGACGGGGTGTCACGGCTCGTCGACCCGTTCGGGCTCGCCTCCTGGCGGCAGCTGCTCGCGCTGCTCGGACGGCACGGCGCCTGGGAGGCGATCCGCCAGGTGCGGGTCGCCGAGAAGGCCGACCCGACCGGCCGGCGCTGGCCGCGCGACACGGTGCACGACGACGCCTCGGTGGCCTACTGGGAGCCGGACTGACCGGCCGCGGGCGGGTCACCGCCGCCCACGGCCGGCCGCACCGCCGGGGCGGCGCTCAGGCGCGGAGGGTGTCGCCCCAGCCGCTCTGGACCATGCTCTGGAACCGCCACCTGCCGCCGATCTTGACGAGCAGGTCCGCGTAGCGGGTGCGGGCGCCGCCGCCGTCCCAGGTGACCACGGCGTCGGTGACCACGACGACGAGGGAGGCGGAGAGGAAGTGCGGGGTGCGGGTGGACTCGATGCGCACGTCCCTGCCCGTGCCGATCACGTGCGCCATCGTCTCGACGTACCGCTCGCGCGACCACTGGGCCGCCACCGCCTCGCCCGCCGCGTCGTCGCTCACCACGTTGAGCGGGAACACGGCCATGTCGGCGAGCCGCTCGACGTCCCCCCGCGCCGCACAGGCGTCGTACTCGCGGAACCATGCCTCGACGCTCGCCAGGTCCTCGTCCGTGGGCACGTACGGCCCGGCCTCGATCACTGGATCCACAGAAACTCCATACGAAGTATGTCTTTACGGTGTATGGAGTTTAACCGCGTGGGCCCGGCACGCATTCCCGGCGTGCCGGGGATCCGGCCGTGGCCGTCGGAACCGCGCCCCCGCTCAGACCCGGCGCGGCTCCGCGGGGGTCTCAAGGAGGGCGCGCGCCAGGCTCTCCGCGTCGAACGGGCCGACATGCCGCACGCCGTTGACGAAGAACGTGGGGGTGCCGCGGGCGCCGCTCGCCGCGGCGTCGGCGACGTCGGCCTGGACCCGGGCGGCGACCCGCTCGGAGGACAGGTCGCGCAGGAACCGCTCGACGTCGAGCCCGATCTCCGCCGCGTACCCGGCGAGATCCTCGTACTCGAGCTGGTCCTGGTGCTGGAAGAGGATGTCGTGCATGTCCCAGAACCGCCCCTGCAGGTCGGCGGCGACCGCGGCCCGGGCGGCGAGCTCGGCGTGCGGGTGGACGTCGGTCAGCGGCAGGTGGCGGAAGACGTACCGCAGGTCGTCACCGAACCGCTCCCGCAGCTCGTCGGCGACGCCGGTGGTGCGGGCGCAGAACGGGCACTCGAAGTCGGCGAACTCCACCAGCGTGTACTTGGCGTCGACCGGCCCCCGGATGTGGTCGAAGCCCACCTCGACCGGCCGGTTGAGCACCCGGGGCAGGTCCGCGTCCACCTGCCCGGCGAACCGGGCGAACCCCCAGAACAGCAGCCACCCCACCGCCGTGGCGAGCACCGCCGCGAGCAGCACCCCGACGACCACCTCGTCGTGCAGGACCGGGTGATCGTCGAAGGCGAGGTGGGCGATGAGCAGCGCCACGGTGAAGCCGATCCCGGAGAGCGCGGCCCCGCCGAGCACGTGCCCGTTGCCGACCCCCTGGGGCAGGGTGCCGAGCCGGAACCGGCAGCCGAGCAGCGAGCCGCCGCCCACGCCGACGAGCTTGCCGGCGACGAGGGCCACGGTCACGCCCCAGGTGACCGGCGAGGTGAGCGCCTCGCCCAGCACCCCGCCGCGCAGGTCGACCCCGGCGTTGGCGAGCGCGAACAGCGGTACCACGAGGTAGCTCACCCACGGCTGCAGCATCACGTGCAGCCGCTCGTTCACCGACAGCGCCCGGTCCACCTCCAGCCGGGCCCACCGCCCCACGTGGGCGAGCGGCGACTGGCGGAACGCCCGGAACGAGCGCGCCGCGTTCTCCACCGCCTCCCGCTCCGGCGGGCGGGCCTCGATGAGCAGGCCGCCGAGCATGCCCGCGATCGACCCGTGCAGCCCGGAGGCGTGGGTCGCCAGCCACAGCGCGACCCCGAGGATCACGTACGGCGTGGCCCGCCACACCCGCAGATGGCTGAGCAGCGCGATCGCCCCGCACAGCACGGCCATGGTGAGGATCGGGACGGGCCGGAGGCCGTCGGAGTAGACCAGCCCGATCACGCTCACCGCGACGATGTCGTCGATCACGGTGAACACCAGCAGGAAGTTCCGCAGCTGGGTGGAGAACCGCGGCCCGACCAGCGCGAGCGCGCCGAGCATGAACGCGGTGTCGGTGCCGATCACCACGCCCCACCCGCGCGCGGCCTCCGCCGGGGTGATCGCCAGGTAGACCAGCGCCGGCACCAGGATGCCGCCGAGCGCGGCCACGATCGGGATCATGGCCCGGCGCGGATCCCGCAGCTCACCCAGGGAGAACTCGCGGCGCACCTCGAGCCCGACGACGAAGAAGAACATCGCCATCAGGCCGTCGTTCACCCAGTGCTCGAGGTCCATCGCGAGCCGCTCGCCGCCGATCGACACCGAGGCCTCGGTCGCCCACAGCGACTCCTGCAGCTCGGACCAGGGCGAGTTCGCCCATGCCACGGCGATCACGGTCGCCGCCACCAGCAGCGCCGCGCTCCCCGCCTCGGTCGCCAGGAACCGCCGCGCCCGCCCGGCGAGCCGCCCCGGCAACGCGGCCGCCCCCGCCCGCGTCCCGCCGGCCGTACCCCCGTCCGTCCGTTGTCGCATGTGCACCCCGCGCGTAGGAAGAAGCGCCCCCAGGCTTCGAGCCTATGGCGGGCCCGGACGCACGGACGCCCCGCCGTTTCGCCATAGGCGAACCTGCTCGTGGGCACCGCGGCCCTGGGGCGGCCTCGGCCGGCCCGCGCGGCCGAGGCCCACGCCGTCAGGGCGGGACCCGCGTCCCGCCCGTGGGGCGTGCCGGGCGCGCGGGTCACCACGGGGCCGGAACGCCCTTCTCGGCGGCCTCGCGGGCCTTCCGATACGTCTCGTCGAGCCAGGACAGGTACCAGTCGGCGAACTCGCCCTCGCGGGTGACGCCGCCGTCGCTGGCGCGATCGTCGAACCAGACCTCGCCGGCGAGCTCGCCGCTGACGACCAGGCGGTGGAAGGCCCCGCAGCCGAAATGGCCGAGGATCAGCGAGCCGGTGATCCAGCTGGGCCCTTCGTAGTCCTCGGGCTGTTCCTCGAACCGGGGATTCCAGTTCGTCGTGTGCGGGAACGGCGTGGCGTAGAAGCCCGGCATTCCCTCGTGCCACTTCTCATCCTCGCGGAGCGCCTCGGCGAGGCCGAACAGGCCGTAGTGCGGCCCGGCCCCGCCGTTTCCCACGGTCGCCAGAAACGTGCGGTAGGCGGCGGGAAGTTCGACACCCATGCGTTTCTCGAACGCCAGGATCTCCTCCGTGGAAAGCGGCGGATTCAGGCGGTGGCGATGTTCGCGTGCGCCGAACAGCCGGAATTCCGGATCCAGCCGCCGGATCTCGGCGATCCGGCCATGGATGAAGTCCACGTCCCACACGGTCGTACTCCAGAGCTGAGCGACGGCAGGCCGACCGGCGGCATCGGGCCCGGGCCCGCGTGATCGGCGCCGGACGGAGCCCCGCTCTTGGTCGCGACGCCCGCCCGAAATGGGTCCGGACCGTGCCGCGTGCCGCCGTGGCACATTAGCGAAGATTCCGGTTATCGCCCGAATGCTTTTCGCCGGTCACGTTCCCGGGCCGCTCTGACCGGTGGCGACGTCGCCATCCCGGTTCGCCGGCGGATCGCGATGGTGCGATCGGATCGCGGCAGTCTTTGCCGCACGGTTTTCTCGGAACGGGGGATCGGAACACGCGCCGTTTCCCGCCGATGGCACACGCCGTCACGACCGCCATCCGGGCCGTGCCGTACCTCGATGACGGCGCGGGGTATGGGAAAAAGAGCATGGGAAAAGGAGAATGTGGACGCCGACGACGGCCCTGGCGGCCGCGTTGCGGCGGCGGGGTCCCGCCCATGGGTGGGACCCGCCTCCCCAAGGTCGTCGTCGCCCGCGTGTTTTCGCCCGTGCGCTGCGCACGATCCGGGCCGAATGGAGAGAGATGACCGAGGGTGAGGCAAGGGCCAGAGCGGACATCATCGCTCGGTTCGACGCGATGGCCAAGGTGGCCCAGGAGGGGCGGCGGATCCTCGACGCCCGGCCGGACGGGGCCGTGGACGACGGGTTCGGCGCGTCCGGGTACGCGGACACCGCCGGGCTGCCGGACGGGGCGCTCCGGGCCAGCCTGGGGTGCGGCGACCCGGTCGGCGTGGCCGATCCGCGGCCCGGGGAGACCGTGCTCGACCTGGGGTGCGGCGGCGGGCTCGACGTGCTGCTGGCGGCCCGCCGGGTCGGCCCGGCCGGGAAGGTGTACGGGCTGGACGCCTCGGCCGAGATGATCGAGCTGGCCAAGGCGAACGCCGCCGAGGCCGGGGCCGGGAACGTCGGGTTCCTGCACGCCGCCATCGAGGACGTCCCGCTCCCCGACGCGAGCGTGGACGTGATCGTCTCCAACTACGTGATCAACCTGTCCGTCGACAAGCCCCGCGTGCTGGAGGAGGCGTACCGCGTGCTCCGCCCCGGCGGCCGGATCGCGGTCGCCGACGTGATCGCCGAGGACGGGCTCGACCCGGACCGGCGCGCCGCGGCCGAGCGCCGGGTGGGCTGCCGGTACGGCACGCTCACCGAGGGCGAGTACCGCGCCCTGCTCGCCCGGGCCGGGTTCGGCAGGTACACGGTCACCCGCGCCCGGCCCGTGATCGACGGCCTGCACGCGGCGTTGATCCGGGCGGGCAAGCCGGACGCCCCGCCCGGGATCGTGATCCGCCCGATGCGCACGGCCGACGCCGACCAGGTCCTCGCCATCTACCAGGCGGGCCTCGACGGCGGGAACGCGAGCTTCGAGACCACCGCCCCGTCCTGGGAGGCGTTCGACGCCGGGAAACTGCCGCTGCACCGGTACGTCGCGGTCGAGGCCACCACCGGGCAGGTCGTCGGCTGGGTCGCGGTCAGCCCGGTGTCGGGCCGCTGCGTCTACGCCGGTGTGGTGGAGGACTCGGTGTACGTCCACCCGGACCACGCCGGCCGCGGCATCGGCCTGGCGCTGCTCAACGCCCTGATCCAGTCCACCGAGGCCGCCGGCGTCTGGACCATCGAGGCGGGCGTCTTCCCCGAGAACACCGCCAGCCTGCGCCTGCACGAGAAGGCGGGCTTCCGCGTCGTCGGCACCCGCCACCGCCTCGGCCGGCACCACGGGCGGTGGCGCGACGTCGTGCTCATCGAACGGCGCAGCCCGGTCGTGGGCGTGTAACGGACGCCCGGGCCGCTGACCGGGCGCCGCAGGCGGCGGGAGACGCGCCCGGCCGGTTCGCCGGTCGGGCGGGCCGCGGCGCGCACACCTCGGCCGAGGCGGTGGGCGGCCGGGGGCGCCCGCGGCGGGGCGCGGCACATCGGGGCATCGGGCCTTCGGGGGCCCGGCCGTACCCGGTGGCCGCGCTGACGGCCGGTGCGCCCGCGGCGGCTCCGTCCTTTCCGCCGGATTCGAGCTGCCGAACGGCCGGGGAGCCGGGATTCGCCGGATACGGCGGTCCGCCCGCGCCCGGGCCACATCTCGATGGGCGTGGGAAGGCGAGCCGATCGGAGTACGAAGAAGGCCCCTGACCTGCATTTCTGCAGGTCAGGGGCCTTCCAGCCAAGTGGCGGGTCCAGGATTTGAACCTGGGTAGGCTGCGCCGACGGTTTTACAGACCGCTCCCTTTGGCCACTCGGGCAACCCGCCGTGGTGTCTCCGCTGTCGCAGTGACACCAAGAAGGATAGCGGACTTCCGGAGTACTCGTGACACGGGTTCGCGTAGGCCATGATCTGTCTGCGCGGCGGGCGGTGTCGGTAGGGTCGGGGAGGAAAGGGAGGACACTCAGCAGCGATGGCCGATTCGAGTTTCGACATCGTCAGCAAGATCGACCGGCAGGAGGTCGACAACGCGCTGAACCAGACCGCCAAGGAGATCGGGCACCGGTTCGACTTCAAGGGGACCGGGGCGAGCATCGCCTGGTCGGGCAAGGACATCGAGATCCGGGCCAACACCGAGGAGCGGGCCAAGGCCGTGCTCGACGTCTTCAAGGAGAAGATCATCCGGCGCGGACAGTCGCTGAAGATCCTCGACCCCGGTGAGCCCAAGCCGTCGGGCAAGGAGTACCGGCTCCCGGTGTCCCTCAAGGAGGGCATCGACCAGGAGCACGCCAAGAAGATCGCCAAGATGATCCGCGACGAGGGGCCCAAGGGCGTGAAGGCGCAGATCATGGGCGACGAGCTGCGGGTCAGCTCGAAGAAGAAGGACGATCTGCAGGCGGTCATCGCCATGCTGAAGAGCAAGGACCTCGACATCGCGCTGCAGTTCGTGAACTACCGCTGAGGCGACGACGGCGCCCTGCCGCACCGTGTCCGCGGCCCCGGCGGGGGCGCGTACGCGGCAGGGGATCCAGGGCATACGGTCACGAGCACGCGCCGGTCACGGCCGTGGCCCCTCCCGTGTGCCCTGGGCCGTTCGCGGCCACGCTGCGAGGCTCCTGTCCGCGCTCGCCGGCGTGGCGCGCTACGCGGCGATGCCGCCGCGCGCGAGGAGCGGACACCGGCGGGTACGGCACCGCCGATGCGCGGCCACGGCGCGGGCCGAGGGGACGCCTGGGCCCGTGACGAGAGGCCTGCGGAACGCGGGGATCCGCGGATCGGCCGGCGGAACGGGCCGCGAATCCACAGCGCGGCACCGGCACCTGTGGACGACACCCCTCCCCGGTTTTCCGCAACGCCGCCTGCGGCCTGGGGATCGACGTGCGTCCATCCGTCCGGATCGGCGCTCGCCTGATTCCGGCCCGGCACCTCCGGCGCGCCGGCATGAAACGTGCACGGCCGCAGGGGTGGCCGTGCCGTACCGGAATCGGGCCACACCCGGCGAGGTTCGCGTTTCCGGCCCGCCGTATTGTGCTGGTCAGCGGCATGATGGGCGCGTGGCCGCCGCCGCGGCGGCGGGCGCGGCCGGTCCGGCCGGAGGCGGGCGTGTGACGCATCTCACCTCCGGGCACCGACCCTTCGCTACGGTCGGGATGGCACGCGGGAGGTGACGTGGGCAAGGTCTACGACAGGCTGACGGACCGGCTGCGGGAGTTCATCGCCGAGCAGCCGGTGTACTTCGTCGCGACGGCGCCCCGGGAGGGCGGTCACGTCAACGTCTCGCCGAAGGGGTACGCGGACACGTTCGCGGTCCTCGACGACACCACCGTCGCCTACCTGGACCTCACCGGGAGCGGCAGCGAGACCATCGCCCACCTCCGCGACAACGGGCGCATCACCGTCATGTTCTGCGCCTTCTCCGGGCCGCCGAAGGTGCTGCGGCTGTACGGCACGGGCCGGGTCGTGACGCCGGGGGACGCCGAGTGGGACGGCCTGCGCGCGCGGTTCGGGCCGCATCCAGGGGCGCGGGCGATCATCGTGGTGCGCTGCGAGCGCATCGCCGACTCCTGCGGCTTCGCGGTGCCGTACCTGAGCTTCGAGAAGGACCGCGAGATGCTCGACGAGTGGGCCGAGCGCAAGGACACCGAGCAGCTGCGGCAGTACCGGATCAAGAACAACCGGCAAAGCATCGACGGGCTGCCCGCGCTCACCGACGAGGAGATCGACGCGGCGGCCGCCAAGGGATGACGGCCGCCGCCGGTGACGATCGGGCGCTCTAGGCCGGGCGCTGCGGGCCGGGCGCCGGCTCAGCGGCGGTAGCCGGCCATGCGCTCCAGGCGGGCGACGCGCTCCGCGGTCGAGGGGTGGGTGGAGAACAGCCGCCCGATGCCCACCCCGCGGAACGGGTTGGCGATCATCATGTGCGAGGCGGAGGCGAGGCGGCTGTCCTCGGGCAGCGGGATCCGCCGGGTGCCCATCTCGATCTTGCGGAGCGCGGAGGCGAGGCCCAGCGGGTCGCCGGTGAGCAGCGCGCCCGACTCGTCCGCCTGGTACTCGCGGGCCCGGGAGATCGCGAGCTGGATCATCGTGGCGGCGACCGGGCCGAGGATCATCATGAGCAGCGCGCCCAGCAGGCCCGGGCCGTCGTCATCGTCGGACGAGCCGCCGAAGAACATCGCGATGTAGCTGAAGTACGTGATGATCGTGGCGAGCGCGCCGGCCACGGACGAGATCAGGATGTCGCGGTTGTAGACGTGCGACAGCTCGTGGGCGATCACCCCGCGCAGCTCGCGCTCGTTCAGCATCGCGAGCAGGCCGTGGGTGACGCACACCGCCGCGTTCCGTGGGTTGCGGCCGGTGGCGAACGCGTTCGGCTGCATCGTCGGCGAGATGTACAGGCGAGGCATCGGCTGGCGGGCCTGCGTCGACAGCTCGCGCACGATCCGGTAGAGCGTGGGCTGCTCGACCTCGCTCACCGGCCGGGCCCGCATCGCGGACAGCGCGATGCGGTCGGAGAAGAAGTAGGCGATGCCGTTGGTCACCAGGGCGACGACGATCGCGATCTGCACTCCGGCGTTGCCTCCCAGCCACGCCCCCAGCGCCAGGATCAGCGCGGAAAGGGCGCCCAGGAGAACCGCGGTACGCAGACCGTTGTGGTGCACGCCTCCCCCTTTGCCTCGCATGCATTGGTCCCGCTGTCACCCGTATCAACGCATGTGACAGCGGTGAACGTTCCCTCGGACGATCACCCCAAAGCGGACTAAAGGCAGAATTCCGGCGAGTCCGCTAGAAGCAGAACAATTTCTGAATCGGGCGTGCCGAGCAAGGGAAGAGGTTTGCGGTGCCCCGACCCGAACCGGCGCCACCGGCGGGACGGGCGGCGGCCGGGAAGCGGCCCCTGCCGCCGGGCGTCGTACGGCGACATCCGGCATCGGCACCGCGCCCGCCCCCGCACCGCGGTCCCGGGCGTCCTCGGCCGGGCCCGCCGCCCTAGGCGTCCTCGGGGCTTTTCGGCAGGCTCCCCGGCGGCCGGATCGACCGCACGTTGCGCAGCAGCTCCCGGGCGCTGGGCCGCCGCACGTCACCGCCCGGCTTCCCGGGCGTCCTGCCACCCGGCCGCTCGGGCGCGTCTTCGCCCGGCGAGGCGGCTGTCCCCTCGGATCCGGCCCGGTCCGTCCCCACGCCGGGCAGCCCGCCCGGCGGGCGGATCGACCGCACGTTCCGCAGCAGCTCCCGGGCGCTCGGGCGCGGCGCGCCACCGGCCGGCGTCTCGGGCGTTTCCTTGCCCGCAGGCTCGGCGGCCGGGGCGCCCGTCCCGGGCAGCCCGCCCGGCGGCCGGATGGACCGGACGTTCCGCAGCAGCTCCCGGGCGCTCGGGCGCCGCACGCCACCCGGCTCCTGGGACGACGGCTCGGGCCGCGGCGCGGCGGCCGCGGCGTCCGGTTTCGACCCCACGCCCGGCAGCCCGCCCGGCGGGCGGATCGACCGCACGTTCGTCAGCAGCTCGCGCGAGGAGCCCTGCCTGGGCCGTGGACGCCCGGCCGGGCCGGGTACGGCATCGCCGTCGCCGGGCCGCTCGTCCGCCGCCGCGGCGGCGGGCCGTACCGCGCCGGGCTCGGCCGCGGGCGGCGACGGGGTGGTCTCCGCGACCCGGTCCGCCGGATGACCCGCCTCGGCGGGACTGCCCGCCCCGGCCGCGGCCGGTCCGGAGGCGGCGCGGCCCGCGGACGGCGGCAGGTCCGGCACCGTGGCCACCCACTCGCCGAGCCGGTCCTTCTCGTGCAGCAGGTCGTGGATGTCGTGCCCGGCGTAGGCGTACTCCGGCGACCAGTACAGCGCGTCGAACGGGCACACCTCGACACAGATGCCGCAGTACATGCACAAGGAGAAGTCGATCGCGAACCGGTCGAGCACGTTGCGCACGCGCGGCCGTCCGCCCTTGGGCGCCGGCACGGTCTCCTTGTGCGAGTCGATGTAGATGCACCAGTCGGGACATTCGCGGGCGCACAGCATGCAGGCCGTGCAGTTCTCCTCGACCAGTGCGATGACCCCGCGGCTGCGCGCAGGCAGGCCGGGCCGCGCGGCCGGGTGCCGCGGCGTCGGTCCCTGCATCGTGTCGCGCACGGTGATCAGCCCTTTCGCCAGCCCTCGGGTCCCGCCGGGTGCGCTTCACCGGCGGCCCGCGCGGCTCGTCCGGGTGTGCCGGGGACGCTCGGGGCATCCCCCGTCCTGCACCTTACCGGCACCGCGGCGGCGCCCCGTCCACGCGTTTCGCCCGGCGAATCCCCCGGCCGTGACCAGGGACGAATCAACCACAAACAGCGGCGAAAGGGATCGGACTCCCCCAAAAGACCGATGCCACTGGGTGCTCGGCTACGTATTCTTCCGATATGCAGTCGACGAACGGGCCGGGGGACCGGGGATCCCAGCCATACGATCCGCACGAGGAAGCAGCAGACGTGCCCACGGGGAATCCCCAGCCTCCCTTCCGGAATCCCCAACGTTCCCCTTCTGCATCCTCCGATCCGAAGCGCCGGGGTGAGAGGCCCTCCGATACCACGGCCTCAGCGGGCCCGACGGTGCCCATCCGCCACCGCCCGGCGCCGGAGGCGTTCCCGCCCCCGCCGCCGCCCGCACCGCCGCCGGTACGCGCTCCGGGGGCGGCGCCGCCGCGTCCCCACGCGCAGCGTCCTCCCGCGCCGCCGCGGCCCCATCCGCCGCGCCCGCCGCGGCCGCACGATCCCCGCCCCTTCCCGGGCGGCGGTCCCCACCCGGGCCCGGGCTATCCCCCTCCTCCCCCCGTTCCCCAGCCGTCCGAGGCCGGCAGCTACGTGTGGGCGCTGGCACCGCTGTTCACCTGCGGCTTCGCCACCCCGTTCACGATCGGGTACGGCGCGTACCGGGCGAAGAGCGCCGGCCTGGCCGCCTGCGCCGTGCTCTACGGGATCGGGCTGCTCACCTTCCTGCTGGGCGCCTCCGCGGGGAGCGAGCTGATCTCGTTGCTCGCCGCCATGGGCCTGTTCGCCAACTGGGCGGGCGGGACCGGTCACTCGTTCGCGATCCGGTCGAAGGTCTTCGGGCTCGGCAAGCCGCCGCAGACGCCGAACGAGCGCGCCATCGCCCTCGCCCAGCACCGCAGGAACCTCCGCCAGGAGGCCCGGGAGCTCGCCAAGAGGGACCCGGCCCTGGCCAAGGAGCTCCGCATCGGACGGCCGGACCTGCCCCGCCAGTACGACGACGGCGGCCTGGTGGACGCCAACCACGCGCCGGCCGAGGTCATCGCCACCATTCCGGGCATCACCCCCGAGCTCGCCCGGAAGATCGTCGAGGTCCGTGAGACGGTGGGCGGGTTCATCTCCGCCGAGGAGCTCTCCGCGACGGTCGGGCTGCCCCCGCACCTCACCTCCGACCTCGCCGAGTACACGATCTATCTGGACTGATCCGGCGTGCGCGAGCGTCCGGCGTCCCGGACGCGAAGGACCGCCCCGGGCCGGGCACCGACCCGGGGCCTCCCCCGATCACCGCTTCCGGCGGCGGACGTCCCCGTTGACGTACGCGCCGGCCGGGTGACCGGCCGATGACGGGCGCCCCGGCGACGCCCCGTCATCGGCAAGCCGTGGCGGCGGGATCAGCGCGCGCAGATCGCGTAGACGCTGATGCCGACCGTGTCGCCGACGGTCGACCGGCCGATGCCGATCCAGCCCCGCCGGTCGAGGGTCGGGAAGGAACCGAGCAGGACCGCGTTCGGGCCCTGCGCCTCGGCGCCGCCGCCGACCACGCGCCAGCCCTGGGGGCAGTACACGTACCGACGCTGGAAGTTCGACACGTTCTCGTTCTCCAGCGTCACGAGCAGGAACCTGCTGCGAAGTTCCGGCCGGTTCGTGGACGTGGAGTGACCGTCGGCGAGCGCCGCGCTCGCCGGGGCGATCGCCCCGAGGCAGGCGGCGGCGACGGCCGCGCTCGCCACTACTCGGCTCAGCTGCATGTGCTACTCCTCTGGGATATTCCTGAACGACCGCTCCGTTCGCTGCAGCGGGAAACCTTTGCGCGCATTGATCGATTGGAGCGGCTCGCACCACACCGAGAGTATTTACGCAATTACTCTTCGTGTCCAGAGGAAACTGTGTTCGATGAACTTTGCGAAATAGACCCCATAAACGGCTGATAAGTGGCGTCTTATCCAGATATGCCGGTATCGCCCGGCCGGGCGGCGCGCCCTCCGCCGGGCCACCGGCCGCCCGCGATCGACGCACCGATCGCGGCGCCGAACGACGCGCCCGGCGGCCGCGTCCCGGCGGTGGACGACGGGCGCGCACGCAGGTGGTCGCCCCGGCGGCGACGCCCTGGCAGGCCCGTGCTCCGTCGCGAGCGGGGCGGCTCAGCGGGGCGCCCGGCACGGCGATCGTCCGCCGGCCGGATCGGCGGGACGCTCGGCGCTCGCGCGGCCATGGCGCGCCCCGGTCAGGCCGAGACCCCGTCGCCTGTCACCACTGGAAACGCCGGTGACCGGACCGCGCAGGCGCGGGCATCCGGCACCGGTGCATCGGACCGCGCCGGATCGCACGCGCGTTCCGGGCACCGACCGGCGCGGCGGACGACGTCAGGTCTCCGGCGCGCCCCAGTCGGGCGGGACGCCCGGCGGCAGCAACCGGCGGCGGCGCGGCGTGTCGCGGCCGGACTCCCCCGGCTCCTTCGCCCCGGGCCACGGCTTGGCGACCCGGGCGGCGAGGACGAAGTCCTTGCGCAGCGGGTGCCCCTCGAAGCCGTCGGGCAGCAGCAGCGGCCGCAGGTCCGGGTGGCCGTCGAAGACCACCCCGAACATCTCGTACGTCTCGCGCTCGTGCCAGTCCGCGCCCCGGTAGACCCCGGTGAGGGTGGCCAGCCGCGGCGCGTCCCGGTCGACCGCGGTGCGCAGCAGCAGCCGCCGGCGGGTGGCCACGTCGTACACGTGCGCCACGACCGCGATCCGGTCCGGCGGCTCGTCCACCCCGGTGAGCCAGTCGAAGAACGTCATGCCCAGCCGGTCCCGGGCGAAGGCCGCGAGCTCCGGCCACAGCTCGGGCGCGACCTCGGCGGTGAGCTCGCCGAACGACTCCGACAGCCGCACGCGCTCGCCGTACCGGTCGCGCAGCGCGGCCCGCACGTCCGCGGCGGACGCCTCAGCGCTCATCCGCGGCCTCCCGTCGCTCCGCGGCGAGCCGCTCCTCGAGCCGGGCGAGGCCGTCGAGCAGCGCCTCGGGCCGGGGCGGGCACCCGGGCACGTACACGTCCACCGGGATGAGCTGGTCGACGCCCTTGGTCACGCAGTAGGAGTCCCAGTACGGCCCGCCGGAGTTGGCGCACGCCCCGAAGGAGATCACGTACTTGGGGTCGGGCAGCTCCGCGTACAGCCGCCGCACCGCCGGGGCGATCTTGTCGGTGACCGTGCCGGAGACCACCAGGACGTCCACCTCGGCCGGGGCGGGCTCCCCGGCGTCGCCGGACGGCGCCGTATGGCCCGCCGCGAAGGCGGCGAACTCCACCGCGCAGCAGGCGAGGCCCACGTCGAACACCCACAGCGCGTACCGGCGGCCGCCGGCGTCGAGGGTGAGGCGCAGCGGCGCGGTCGCCGGCCGCGCCTGGGGGCCCTGGTCCGGGCGCCTCACGGGCATCGGCAGATCCGTCACCGCCATGTCGCCCTCCTCTCCTCGGGACTCCTTTTCCTATTGTCCGGACGCACGCGGGTGCCCCGTCCGCCGCAAGGTCGCCCGGCGGTTACCCAGCGCAGCCAAAGGTTGATCGTTGATCAGGTAAAAGATCGCTAAATGGACGAATATCACCCCTAATGTGACATTTGTGCCTCGACTCCGGTCCGCCGCGTGTCTCGCGTCGCTCGCCCTGCTGGCGGCGTGCGGCACCGCCCCGCGCCCGCCCACCGGCCCCGCCGCGGACCGGGTCGTGGTGCCGTCCGGGCCCGCGTTCGTCGACTTCGTCGACCCCGCGCGCGTCCCCGGGCTCGGCATCGGCACGATCGCCCGGGACGACCCGCAGGTGCACCTCACCTACCCGACCCTCGACGGCGCGCCCGCCCTCGGCCGCGGCCTGCACGCCTGGCTGCGCGGCGTGGCCCGCGACCGCGTGCCCGCGGCCCCGCACCGCGGCGGCGGCAAGCAGGCGGCCGGGCGGCGGGCGATGACCGCCGACTGGCGGCTCACCGCGGCCACCGGCGACATGCTCGGGGTGCGGTTCCGCCTCGGCGAGCCGGCCGGCGACCGCTGGGCGAACGGCTTCGCCACCTTCTGGTACGACCGCCACGGCGCGGCCCTCCACCCCTCGGCGGACCTGCTGCGGCCCGGCGCGCTCGCCGCGCTCGCCGACACCACCCGGCGGCGCGTCCGGACCCGGCGCACCGGCGTCGCCCCCGACAAAATCACGCCCGACCCGGTGCTGTTCGACTCGCTCAACTTCACCCGCCGCGGCGACCTCGTGGTCGAGCTCGACGACCCGCGGATCGGCGCGACCGAACGCGTCGCGGTCGAGATCCCGGCCGCCACCGCCGCCGCCCTCCTGTCCGACCTCGGCCGCCGGGCCCAGGCCGCGGTCCGCGCCTCCGTGCCCGAGGCGACCCCGCCGCCCACCGAGCCCCCGGCCGCGGAGCCGGACGCCGTGCCCCCGCGCGCCGTCCGGGGCGGGGCCGACTGCACGGCGCGGCCGTGCGTCGCGCTCGCCTTCGACGACGGCCCGGGGCCGTACACCGCCGCGATCGTCCAGGCCCTGCGGCGGCACCGGGCGTGCGGCACGTTCTTCGTCCTCGGCGGCAACGCCGCGGCCCGCCCCGACCTGGTCCGGAACGCGGACACCGGCTGCGGCCTCGTCGCAAGCCACACCTGGTCACACCGCGACCTCACCACGCTCACCCCGAGCGAGGCCGCCGACCAGATCGCCCAGGGCCGGCACGCGGCCGGCGCGGCGACCGGCACGCCGCCCGCGCTCGTGCTGCCGCCGTACGGGCGCTCGGACCCGCGGGTGGCCGCGATCGCGCGGCGGCTCGGCGTGACGCTCGTGCACCCGGACGTGACCGTCGCCGCCGGCGCCGGGCCCGACGCGATCGCCGCGCGGGCGCTCGCCGCCGCCCGCCCGGGCGCGGTCGTGCTGCTGCACGAGAGCCGCGCCGTCGCCGAGGCGCTGCCCCGCGTGCTCGACGCCCTCGCACGCCGGGGATACATCTTTGTCACCGTCGCCGACCTGGGCCGATAGCGGCTGGCGGCACCGGTGCGGCACGACCGGTCGCGGCAGGTGCACGGTACGCTGAAGAAGACGCCGGTATCCGGCGCGCGTTTTGCCGGAGACACGCAGGGCCGCGCGGGGCACCCGCCCGCGCGCGTCGTATAGTGGGCCATCGTGACGAAGACCATGCTGTTCGCCCGTCGCCACGTCGATTTCGGCCGGCTGGCGGCGACGCTGTGTCGCCCTGTGACGCTTCGGGCCTGAGGACGCGGCCACGCCCTCCGTCGGGCCCCGACCCGGGACGGGTCTCCTGCGCGTAGTCCCCTCGTCGACGACGGGGCGCCTCGGGTACGGCGGGGCGCCGGCACCGCGATCGACCCCCACCGCGTGCGACCCAGGACACGGACTCACGGGTCGCGCGGCGATGATGTTCGTACCGAACCCGACTTAGCATGTAGGCGACAAGCGCGCCGCGATCATCTCGGTTCCGGCGCGCACCGGGAGGACTGAGCTGTGATCGAGCGCAGCGAGGCAACCACAGACAGCGGCACCCTGGCCGTGGGGCCGGCCAAGGAGATCCTGTGATCGAGATCGAGATCGGCAGCAGGAAGGGCGGCCGCACGCCCGCCGCGAGGCCGGAGGGGGAGGCCCGATGACCAAGCAGGTCCGGCAGCTTGACCGCGTGATCATCCGTTTCGCGGGCGACTCGGGCGACGGCATGCAGCTCACCGGCGACCGCTTCACCGCGGAGACCGCCGAGTTCGGCAACGACATCTCCACCCTGCCGAACTTCCCCGCGGAGATCCGCGCGCCGGCGGGGACGTTGCCGGGCGTGTCGAGCTTCCAGCTCCACTTCGCCGACCACGACATCCTCACCCCCGGCGACGCCCCGAACGTGCTCGTCGCGATGAACCCGGCTGCCCTCAAGGCGAACCTCGGCGACCTGCCGCGCGGCGCGGACATCATCGTCAACACCGACGAGTTCACCAAGCGCAACCTGCAGAAGGTCGGCTACGACAGCAACCCGCTCGAGGACGGCTCGCTGGAGCAGTGGCGGGTGCACGCGGTGCCGCTCACCTCGCTCACCGTCAAGGCGCTCGAGGGCTTCGACATCTCCAAGAAGGACGCCGAGCGCGCCAAGAACATGTTCGCCCTCGGCCTGCTGTCCTGGCTGTACAACCGGCCGACCGAGGCGACGATCCGGTTCCTGGAGACCAAGTTCGCCAAGAAGCCGGAGATCGCCAAGGCGAACATCGCGGCGTTCCAGGCGGGCTGGAACTACGGCGAGACCACCGAGTCGTTCTCGGTCTCCTACGAGGTGAAGCCGGCCCGGCTCGCCCCCGGCACCTACCGGAACATCACCGGCAACCAGGCGCTGGCGCTCGGCCTCGTCGCGGCCTCGGTGCGGTCCGGGCTGCCGCTGTTCCTCGGCTCCTACCCGATCACCCCGGCCTCCGACATCCTGCACGAGCTGTCCAAGCACAAGCGGTTCGGGGTGCGCACCTTCCAGGCCGAGGACGAGATCGCGGGCGTGGGCGCCGCGCTCGGCGCGTCGTTCGGCGGGTCGCTCGGCGTCACCACCACCTCGGGCCCGGGCGTGGTGCTGAAGTCGGAGACGATCGGCCTCGCGGTCGCCACCGAGCTGCCGCTGATCATCGTGGACGTGCAGCGGGCCGGCCCGTCCACCGGCATGCCGACCAAGACCGAGCAGGCCGACCTGCTGCTCGCGCTGTTCGGCCGCAACGGCGAGTCGCCGGTGCCGGTGGTCGCCCCGGCCACGCCGTCCGACTGCTTCGACGCCGCGATCGAGGCGGCGCGGATCGCGCTGAAGTACCGCACCCCGGTGTTCCTGCTCTCGGACGGCTACCTCGCCAACGGCTCCGAGCCGTGGCGGGTGCCCGACCCGGACGAGCTGCCGGACATCTCGGTGCCGTTCACCACCGAGCCGAACGGCGAGAACGGCGCCTTCCTGCCGTTCAAGCGCGACCCGGAGACCCTCGCCCGCCCGTGGGCGGTCCCGGGCACGGCCGGGCTGGAGCACCGCATCGGCGGCCTGGAGAAGTCCGACGGAGCGGGCAACATCTCGTACGACCCGGACAACCACGACCTGATGGTGCGGCTGCGCCAGGCGAAGGTGGACGGCATCGACGTGCCGGACCTCGAGGTCGACGACCCGACCGGGGACGCGCGGGTGCTCGTGCTCGGCTGGGGTTCCACCTACGGCCCGATCGCGGCCGCGGTGCGGCGGGTGCGCGCCGCGGGCGGCAAGGTCGCCCAGGCCCACCTGCGCCACCTCAACCCGCTGCCGAAGAACACCGGCGACGTGCTGCGCTCCTACGACAAGGTGCTGCTGCCGGAGATCAACCTCGGGCAGCTGGCGATGCTGCTGCGGGCGAGGTTCCTCGTGGACGTCATCAGCTACAACCGGGTGCGCGGCCTGCCGTTCAAGGCCCAGGAGCTGGCCGGAGTGATCCAGGACGTGATCGACAGTGAGTGAGTCCCTCAACGGCAAGGGCCTGCGGCTCGTCCCGAAGGCCGACGGCAAGCAGACGCTGAAGGATTTCAAGTCCGACCAGGAGGTCCGGTGGTGCCCGGGCTGCGGTGACTACGCGATCCTGGCGGCGGTGCAGTCCTTCCTGCCCGAGCTCGGCATCAAGCGCGAGAACATCGTGTTCGTCTCGGGCATCGGCTGCTCCTCGCGGTTCCCGTACTACATGAACACCTACGGGATCCACTCGATCCACGGCCGCGCCCCGGCGATCGCGACCGGTCTCGCCGCCTCCCGGCCCGACCTGTCGGTGTGGGTGGTCACCGGTGACGGCGACGCGCTGTCGATCGGCGGCAACCACCTGATCCACGCGCTGCGCCGCAACATCAACCTGAAGATCCTGCTGTTCAACAACCGGATCTACGGCCTCACCAAGGGCCAGTACTCGCCCACCTCCGAGCTCGGCAAGATCACCAAGTCGACGCCGATGGGCTCGGTGGACCGGCCGTTCAACCCGATCTCGCTCGCGATCGGCGCCGAGGCGTCCTTCGTCGCCCGCACCGTCGACTCCGACCGCAAGCACCTGCAGTCGGTGCTGCGCGCGGCGGCCGAGCACCGCGGCACCGCGCTGGTGGAGATCTACCAGAACTGCCCGATCTTCAACGACAACGCGTTCGAGGACCTCAAGGACCCGGGGACGCGGGACGACATCACCCTGCGCCTGGAGCACGGCAAGCCGATCGTCTCGGCCACCAAGGCGGTACGGCGGGCCGCGAACGGCGCCCTCGAGGTGGTCGACCGCGCGTCCGTGCCCGAGGAGGAGATCCTCGTGCACGACGTGCACAACCCCGACCCGTCGGTGGCGTTCGCGCTGTCCCGGCTCGACGAGCCCGCCTTCCAGCACGTGCCGATCGGCGTCTTCCGCTCGGTGGACCGGCCCGCGTACGAGGACCTGATGAACGAGCAGATCGAGCGGGCGATCGCCGAGCAGGGCAGGGGCGACCTGCGCGAGCTGCTGCTCTCCGGGGACACCTGGCGGGTGAACTAACCTTTTCTCCGGTTTCGGACGGACTGAACGCTGCGGGGCCCGGCATACGCCGGGCCCCGCGCGCGTTTTCCAACCGGTTTTCCGCACCGCTGGTCCAGACATCCGCAAACACGGTTTCCGCGCCACCGAAAATCGCGCCGCGGCGCCGCCCGTTTCGTCCCGGTCGCGGCCGATGCGGAACATCATTTTGACCCTCCGGATATGTCAAGATCGGCGTAGGATTCACGCTTGTTCGATAGCCGAAGCGAGTTCGGGCCGGGGACGACGGAGGGCGGCGGCGTGGCGGAGCCGGATTTCTGGGGCGGGGCGCGGGCGCTGGTGACCGGCGCGTCCGGATTCATCGGGGCCCATCTGACGCGGCGCCTCGCCGAGCTCGGCGCGGTGGTGCACGCGGTGAGCCGCCGCCCCGGGCGGGTCTCGGAGCACGGCGAGGTGTGGCACGCCGCCGACCTCGCCGACCCGGAGGCCGCGCTCGGGCTCCTCCGGCGCGTCCGCCCGGACTACGTGTTCCACCTCGCGAGCGCGGTGACCGGGGCGCGGGACCCGGGCATCGTGCGCGCCACGCTCGACGGCAACCTGGGCGCGGCGGTGAACCTGCTCGCCGCGGCCACCGAGGTCCCGCTCCGCCGCCTGGTGCTCGCGGGCTCGGTGGAGGAGCCGCGCGAGGGCGACCCCACGCCGCAGTCGCCGTATGCGGCCGCGAAGTGGGCCGCCACCGGGTACGCGCGCATGTACCACGCGCTGTGGGGCGTGCCGGTGACCGTGCTGCGCGTGGCGATGGTGTACGGCCCGGCGCAGCCGGACACCCGCAAGCTCGTGCCGTACGTGACGCTCAAGCTGCTGCGCGGCGAGGACCCGGAGGTCGGCAGCGGCACCCGCCTGGTGGACTGGGTGTACGTCGACGACGTGGTGGCGGCGTTCCTGCGCGCCGCCCGGGCCGAGGCGGCGGTGGGCCGGGTGCTCGACGTCGGCGGGGGCGGCCAGGTGACGGTGCGGGAGACCGTGGAGCTGCTCGCCCGGATCGCCGGCGGCCGGGGCCGGCCGCGGTTCGGCGCGGTGCCGGACCGCCCGCTCGACCGGCCGCAGGTCAGCGACATCGGCCCCACGGCCGAGGCGCTCGGCTGGCGGCCGACGGTGAGCCTGGAGGAGGGCCTGCGGCGCACGGTCGCCTGGTACGCCGCGCACCACTGAGCCCGCGCCCGGGAAATACCGCGATCGGCGAAATGTACGCCATTTTTCCCGGTCGCCGAACCCGGCGCCGCCTCCCGCCGCCCGAATGGATGTCCTGAATCGGTCACGCCGCGGTCTTGACGGACGCGCCGGTAATAGTCTTTGCACTGCCCTTTGCGGTGCGCGGAATGCACCGCCGGACGCCCGGGGATCCGGGCGATGAATTCCGGGGCGGACACGATGCCGAAATCCGGCTATCGTGTCACGGCGAAAGCAGATATCACTGACAATGGGGACCATTCCCCAGGCCGCGCGGCTCCGGGCCTGAAATGCCCCGATCGTTACCTGAAAGGCTGTTGATGCGTTCGGTGGTGAATCTCACGGTGCACGGCATCGGCCCGCCGTCCCGCCCGTTCGAGCCCGGCGAGCAGGACACGTGGGTGACCGTCGAGCAGTTCGAGCAGGTGCTCGACGCGGTGGCCGGCCGCCCGGACGTCCGCCTCACCTTCGACGACGGCAACGCCTCCGACGTGGAGATCGCGCTGCCCCGGCTGCGCGAGCGCGGCCTCGTCGCCGAGTTCTTCGTGCTCGCGGGCCGCCTCGGCGAGCCGGGCCGGCTCGACGCCGACGGCGTGCGGGAGCTGGTCGCGGCGGGCATGACGGTCGGCTCGCACGGCTGGGCGCACCGGGACTGGCGGCGGCTCGACGCGCGGCAGGCGAGCGAGGAGTTCGGCGCGGCCCACCGGGTGCTCAGCGAGCTCACCGGCCGGCCGGTGACCCGGGTGGCGATCCCGTTCGGCTCGTACGACCGGCACGTGCTGCGGCGGCTGCGGCAGGCGGGCGTGACCCGCGCCTACACCAGCGACGGCGGCCGCGCCCGGCCCGACGCCTGGCTGCAGGCCCGCACCAGCCTGCGGCACGACCTCGACGCCGCGTGGACCCGCCGGGTGCTCGACGAGCGCCCCGCACCGCTCGCCCGCGCGCGCTCGCTCGCCGCCCGCACCGTGAAACGGCTGCGCGGCTGACCCCGGACGGCGCACTCCCCCGGCGCCGCCCGCGATCCCCGACGTCCCCGCCCGAACCCCGAACCCCCGATCCCCGAACGGGCCGAGAGCGAGGGAGCATGCCCACTTCCCCCCGACGGACGGTCACGTGATGTCCGGCGAAGCGCACCCCGAGCCCCGCGTCGCCGCCGTGATCGTCACCTACAACAGCGCCGCCGTGCTCGGCGGCTGCCTCGCGTCGCTGCCGGACGGCGCCGCGGGCGTACGGCTCGCCGCCGTGGTCGTCGCGGACAACGCCTCCGCCGACGACTCGGTGGCGATCGCCCGCGCCGCCGCGGACACGCTGCCGGTGCGCGTGGTCCAGGTCGGCCGGAACGCCGGGTACGCGGCCGCGGTGAACGCCGGCGTCGCCGCGCTCGACCTCGACGGCCTCGACGCGATCTGCGTGCTCAACCCGGACTGCCGGCTGCGGCCCGGCAGCCTCGCCCGCCTCGCCGCGGCGCTGCGCGGCCGGGTCGGCATCGCCGTACCGAAGCTCGTCAACCCCGACGGCAGCCTGCAGCCGTCGCTGCGCCGCATGCCCACGGTGGGGCGGGCGTTCGCCGAGGCGCTGATCGGCGGCCGCCTCGCCGGGCGGGTCGCCCGGCTCGGCGAGCTCGTCACCGACCCGCGGGAGTACGAACGGCCCGGCCCGGCCGTGTGGGCGACCGGCGCGGCGATGCTCCTCGCCACCGACCTGATCCGCGAGATCGGCGACTGGGACGAGTCGTTCCTGCTCTACAGCGAGGAGACCGAGTACGCGCTGCGGGCCGCCGACCACGGCTGGACGCTCTGGTACGAGCCCGCCGCCGTGGCCGAGCACATCGGCGGCGCCTCCGGCGTCGACCCGCGCCTGGCGTCGCTGCTCGTGGTGAACAAGGTGCGGCTGTTCGCGCGGCGGCACGGGCCGGTCGCCTCGGCCGCCTACTTCCTCGCGGTCGCGCTCGGCGAGGCGCTCCGCGCGCTCGCCGGCCGCCGCACGTCCCGGGCGGCGATCGCCGCGCTCGTCCTGCCGTCCCGCCGCGTCCGCACGCTCGCGGGGTGACCCGCCCGACCGAGGGAGGTGACGATGACCGGCCCAACGCGCGGGGACGCCGCCACGCCGGCCGGGCCCGGGCGCGGCGGCCCGGCCGAGGCCGGGCTCCCCGGCCCCCCGGTGGCCTGGCGCACCGTGCCGTTCGACGCGCTCGGCGGCGAGGAGCTGGAGGCCTGGCACCGGCTGCGGGCGGCGAACCCGATGCTCGACAGCCCCTACTTCCACCCCGGCTTCGCCGCCGCGGTGCACGCCACCGGCCGCCCGGTGCAGGTCGTGGTGGGCCGGGACCGCGCCGGGAGGGTGTGCGCGCTGCTGCCGTGCCACCGGGAGCGGTCGCTGCTGCGGCCCGCCGGGTGGCCCGCCGCCGACTTCCAGGGGCCGGTGATCCCGCCCGGGGCCGAGTTCCCGCCGCTGCGGCTGCTCGGCGGCGGGGTGCGCGCGTTCGCGTTCGACCACCTGCTCGACGGCTACGCCGGCTTCGAGCCGTACGTGGAGGGCCGGCGGGTCTCGCCGTACCTGGACGTGTCGGGTGGCCTTCCCGGCTACCTCGGCCGGGCCTCCCGCAGCGGCCGGGAGAACATGGCGCAGGCGCGCCGCCGGGCGGCGAAGGCGGAGCGGCTGCACGGGCCGGTGCGGTTCGTCGCCGCCTCGCTCGACGAGGCCTGCCTGGACCGGCTGATCGAGCTGAAGCGGCGGCAGTACGCGGCCACGGGGGTGCGCGACCACTTCGCCGACCCGCGGAACGTCGCGCTGCTCGCCCGGCTGCTGCACACCCGGGACGGCTCGTTCGGCGGGGTGCTCTCCACCCTGCACGCCGGGCCGCACCTGATCGCCGCGCACTTCGGGATCCGCGCGGGGCGGGTGCTGCACTGGTGGTTCCCCTGCTACGACCCCGCGTTCGCCGCGCTCGGGCCCGGCTGGATCCTGCTGCGCGAGCTCGTCGCCGCCGCCCCCGCCCTCGGCGTCGAGCGCATCGACCTCGGCCGGGGCGAGGACGAGTACAAGCGCCGGGCGAAGACCGGCGAGACGTGGGTGTGCCAGGGCCTCGTCACGAGGAACCCGGCCCGGCGGGCGCTGCGGAGGGCCCGCAACTCGATGATCTCGGCCGCGAAGGCGTCGGCCTTCGGCCCGCGATTACGCGGCGCCGTACGGCGGCTTCGCGCCCTGACCCGGTGACCGACGGAGGCGATCGATGAGAATCAGCGTGTTCGGCCTCGGCTACGTGGGCTGCGTCTCGGCGGCCTGCCTCGCGTCCCGCGGGCACGAGGTGATCGGCGTCGACGTCAACCCGCTCAAGGTCGAGATGATCAACCGCGGGCAGGCGCCGCTGGTCGAGGAGCGGATCGGCGAGCTCACCGCCCGGGTGGTGGCCGAGGGCGCGCTGCGGGCCACCCTCGACGCGGCCGAGGCGATCGCGGCGAGCGAGGTGTCCCTCGTCTGCGTCGGCACCCCCTCGGCGCCGAACGGCAGCCTGTCCACGACGTACCTGGAGCGGGTCGCCGAGCAGATCGGGGCCGCGCTCGGCGCGCAGGCCCGCGCCCCGGACGGCACCGGGCCGCGGCACACCGTGGTGTTCCGCAGCACGATGCTGCCCGGCACCTGCACCGGCCTGCTCGTGCCGATCCTCGAGCGCGCCTCCGGGCTCGTCGCCGGGACCGACTTCGGGGTCGCGGTCAACCCGGAGTACCTGCGCGAGGGCAGCAGCGTCCGGGACTTCTTCGACCCGCCGAAGACCGTGATCGGCGAGTACGACCCGGCGAGCGGCGACGTGGTCGAGGCGCTGTATGAGGGCCTGCCCGGGCCGGTGTTCCGGGTGCCGATCCCGGTCGCCGAGCTGTCGAAGTACGCCGACAACGCCTTCCACGGGCTGAAGATCGCCTTCGCCAACGAGCTCGGCGCGATCAGCCAGGCGTTCCACATCGACTCGCACCGGGTGATGGACGTCTTCCTCGCCGACCGCAAGCTCAACATCAGCCCGGCGTACCTGCGGCCCGGGTTCGCGTTCGGCGGCTCCTGCCTGCCGAAGGACCTGCGCGGGCTGGTGTACGCGGCGCAGCGGGCCGACGTGTCGGTGCCGCTGCTGGCGAACGTGCTGCCGTCGAACGAGGAGCACCTGCGCCGCGCGTTCGCCCTGGTCACCGCGAGCGGGCGGCGCAAGATCGGGCTGTTCGGGCTGTCGTTCAAGCCGGGCACCGACGATTTGCGGGAGAGCCCGCTGGTGGAGCTCGCCGAGCGGCTCCTCGGCAAGGGGTACGACCTGCGCATCTACGACGCCGGGGTGTCGCTGTCCCGGCTGATCGGCGCGAACCGCGAGTACATCGACAGCCGCCTCCCCCACCTCGGCGAGCTGCTCACCAACGACGCCGACGCGGTGCTCGACCACGCCGAGGTGTGCGTGATCGGCTGCACCGACGACGCCGTGCTCGCCGCCCTGGAGCGCGCGGGCGACCGCATCATCGTCGACCTTGTCCGCCTCCCCGACGCGGAGACGCGCCGGGCCGACCCGGGATACGTGGGCATTGGCTGGTAACGCGACCCCCGACCGCATCGAGCCGCCCGCCGGGGGCGCCGGCGCGCCGCGGCGCAGGCGGGCGCTGATCCTCGTGGAGAACCTGTCGGTGCCGTTCGACCGGCGGGTCTGGCAGGAGAGCACGGCGCTGCGCGACGCCGGGTGGGAGGTGCACGTCATCTGCCCCAAGGGCGCCAAGCGGGACACCGAGTCGTACGTGCTGCTCGACGGCGTGCACATCCACCGCTACCCGCTCCGGCCCGCGACCGGCGGGCCGCTCGGCTACGTGCGCGAGTACGGCCTGGCGCTGTGGCACACCCTGCGGCTCGCCCGGAAGGTCGGGCCGGTCGACGTGGTGCACGCCTGCAACCCGCCCGACCTGTTGTTCCTGGCGGCCCGGCCGCTGCGGCGGCGGGGCGCGCGGTTCGTCTACGACCAGCACGACCTCGTGCCCGAGCTCTACCTGTCCCGGTTCGGCCGCGGCCAGGACCTGCTCTACCGGGCGGTGTGCCTGCTGGAGCGGCTCACCTACCGGGCCGCCGACGTGGTGATCGCCACGAACGAGAGCTACCGCCAGGCCGCGGTGCTGCGCGGCGGCAAGCGGCCCGAGGACGTGTTCGTGGTGCGCAGCGCGCCCGCGGTCGAGCGGTTCCGGCAGGTGCCGCCCGAGCCGGAGCTGAAGCGGGGCAAGCCGCACCTGCTCTGCTACCTCGGCGTGATGGGCCCGCAGGACGGGGTGGACTACGCGCTGCGCGCGCTCGCCCGGCTCCGCGACGAGCTGGGCCGTACCGACTGGCACGCGGTCTTCATCGGGGCCGGGGACACCTTCGACGCGATGGTCGCGCTCGCCCGCGAGCTCGGCCTCGGCGACCTGGTCGAGTTCACCGGGCGCATCCCGGACGAGGACCTGCTGCGCTACCTGTCCACGGCCGACGTGTGCCTCTCGCCGGACCCGAGCAACCCGCTCAACGACGTGTCCACGATGAACAAGGTGCTGGAGTACATGGCGATGGGCCGCCCGATCGTCTCGTTCGACCTGAAGGAGGCGCGGGTGTCGGCCGGGGACGCGGCCGTGTACGCGCCGCCGAACGACGAGGGCGAGTTCGCCAAGCTGATCGCCCGGCTGCTCGACGACCCGGACGAGCGGCGGGTGATGGGCGAGATCGGCCGGGCCCGGGTGACCGGGCCGCTGAGCTGGGAGCGGTCGGTCACCCGGCTGCTGGCGGCGTACGAGGCGGCGTACGCGAAGCCGCCGCGGCGGGGCCGTGGCTGACCCGGGTGCTCGCGTCCGTGCCCCACGCGGGCGCGCCGCCGCGGCGTGCCCGCACCGCGGTGAGCGCCCGGTCGAGCAGCTGCACCGCGAGGTAGCAGGCGGCGTCGGGCACGGCCGCCTCGCGCCGCCGTACCAGGGCGAGCAGGTCGGCCAGGCGCAGCCGCGGCTCCCACGCGGGCAGGCCGAGCGCGTCGAGCTGCCGGTTGCCGAGCCGTACCCGGACCCGGCGGCGCAGGTGGGCCCGGACGGTGCGGGCGGGGCGGACCAGCGAGCGGGCCTCGGGCACCACGGCCCGCTCGTGCGGGGCGAAGCTGCGGTGCACCCAGCCGTCGTCGGAGATCACCTCGTCCGGGATGGGGAAGGCGCGGGCGTGCCCCTCGGCGGTGAGCACGTACACGCCCACCCCGGCGAGCGCGCGGTGCGGGGCGACGAGCCGCTCGTGCACCCGGTGCATGCGGCGGGCGACCGGGCCGACGCCGGTCAGGTCGAGCTCGGGCACCGGGGCGCAGGCGAGCACGCCGGGCCGCGCGCACGCCGCCACGAGCGCGCGCACCGACTCGGCGGTGAGCTCCACGTCGGCGTCGAGGTAGACCCGGGGGAACACGCCGCCGCAGTGGGCGTCGCCGAGCCGCAGCGCGTGCGGCTTGCCCGGGACGTCGGTCTCCACGACGAGCACGCCGCCCGCCGCGGGCCGCTGGTCCCCGGACGAGACGGCCGGGGCGTGCCGGGCGGCCGCCTTCCTCGCCTCCTCGGCGGTGCGGTCGGTGCAGGCGTTCGGCACGACCACGACGCGCAGCTCGCCGGGGCGCGCGCCGGCGAGCAGGCGGTCCAGGGTGCGGCCGATCACGGCCTCCTCGTTGTGCGCGGGCACGACGACCGCGGCGATCGGCTCGGTCACCGGTGCTCCTCCCGTGGCGAGGGGACGGCGGCGCACGCCCGGGTACGGCGGCGCGGGCGCGGCCGTACCGCCGGCGGCGGACACGCGGGTTTCGCGGGCGCGGTCCTCGCCACCGGGCATCGGACACACTACCGTTTCGCTGCATACCGCGTTCGCTTTCCGCGTCACATTCCCGAGTTTTCCCCGTTCATTCCGTCGGCCGGTTTCCGAATGTCATCCTGAAATAGGGAGAAACAGTGAGAGTCGAACGGACCGCGCTCGAGGGCGTGCTGCTGTTCGTCCCGACGCCGCACCGCGACGACCGGGGGCTGTTCACCCGGACCTTCGACGCCGCGCTCGCCGAGGAGCTGGGGCTGGAGCCGTTCGTGCAGGACAGCCAGTCCCGGTCGCGCCGGGGGGTGGTCCGCGGCATGCACGGGCGGATCGGCCGGGGGGAGGCGAAACTCGTGCGGTGCGCGCGGGGCGCGGTGTACGACGTGGTGGTGGACGCGCGGCCGGACTCCCCGACGTTCGGGCAGCGGTTTTCGGTCGTGCTGGACGACGAGAAATTCGTGTCGCTTTATGTGCCTCCGGGCATGCTGCACGGATTTCAGGCGCTCACCGAGGAGGCGGACGTGTGTTATCGCATCGACCGGCCGCACGATCCCGCGGAGGACGTGACGGTCCGCTACGACGACCCGGAGCTCGCGATCGACTGGCCGCTGCCGGTGACCGTGGTGAGCGAGCGGGACCGCACCGCGGGGAGCTGGGCCGAGCTGCGGGCGCGGCTCGTCGGCGAGCCGCGCCCGGCGGGGTGACGGGGGTGGCGATGGCGAGACGCGCGCCGGTCCTCGCGTTCCTCGTCGCGGCGGTCCTCGCCGCCGCCTGCCGGCCGGGCGAGGCCGCGCCCGCGGCCACGCCGTACCGCGCCGCGAGCCCGGCGGCGAGCCCGGCCGGCAGCCCGGCACCGAAGCCGCGGGCCGAGCATCCGACCCCGGAGACCACGGGGGTGCCGCCGGGGACGAGGCTGACCCGCCTGGAGCCGAACTACGAGGGCATCTATCGGGTGGACAAGCCGGGCACCGTGCTCGACGGGGTGCACATCCCCACCGACCTGCTCATCGTCGCCGACGACGTGGTGATCCAGAACAGCCGCATCGACGGCGGCGTGCTCGGCTACTACTCGGGCCGGGCCTACCGGTTCACGATCCGGGACTCGATCGTCGGGCCGGAGGACGGCTGCCTCACCGCGCCCGGCATCGGGTCGGCGCGGTACACCGCCGAGCGGGTGCACGTGCGCGGGCACGGCGACGGGTTCAACGCGTCCGGGGACGACATCGTCATCCGGGACTCGTACGTGCTGCTCTGCTCCAACCCGGGGGACCACTCCGACGGCATCCAGACCTACAAGACCGGCAAGGGCCTCATCTTCGACCACAACACCGTCGACCAGCGGTTCGCCAAGGACATCACCGCCCCGATCTTCATCACCGACGAGCAGGCCGAGGACGTGATCGTCTCGCGCAACCTCGTCATGGGCGGCACCTACTCGATCCAGGTGCGCAACGTGAAGGGCACGGCGATCGTGCGGGACAACGCCCTGGTGGACAAGTCCTGGGTGTACGGCCCGGTCGACTCCGACTGCGACACCGTGGTGTGGGAGGGGAACACGCTCGTGACGATCGACGACGCATACCGCATCACGTCGACCGTCGGCCCGCTGGAGTGCGAAGGCTGAGCGGAAAAACACCGGCCTATTCGAATTGCGGGCGGAAAACGCCGGATTCGCCGTTCCGCCGGTTCGGTCACCCCGTCCGGCCAGGGCGAACGCGAAGGCGACCGGTTCCCGAAAACGACGCGTCAGCCGCGGCCGGAATGGGGATATCGAATGCGCGGCACCGCCGGTGAGGGCCGGTTGATCAGGTGAAAACGGAGGTCGGAGGATGTCGCCACGGCACCGGCACGGGGAAAGCGGCGGCGGGGAGTCGCGGGCGGGTGCCGGACGCCCCCGTCACCGCCGCGCGGCGGCATGGCTCGCCGCGGGCCTCGTGGCCGCGGTCCCGGCGGGCGTCGCGCTCGCCGCCCTCCTCACCCCCGGCCCGTCGCCGGCCGGCCGCCGCGACGCCGGGCCGTACGCGGCCGCCACCCCGAGTCCCGAGCCCGGCGGCGACGCCGCCTCGCCCACGCCGGCCGAGCCGACCCCGAGCCCGGAGCAGCCGACCCCGAGCCCGGAGCAGCCGACCCCGAGCCCCGAGGAGACGGCCGGGCCGGTCGCCGACCCGGAGGAGACGGCCACCGAAGCGGCGCGTCCCCCGGCCGCCACGCCCACGGCCCGCCCGGTACGGCCGAGGCCTGCGCGGCGGAAGTGCCCCGGCCACCCGACCCCCGCGTGCACCGGCGTGCCCCCGGGGACCCGGCTCACCAGGCTCGCGCTCAACCTCGACGGGGAGGCGTACGAGGTGACCGAGCCGGGCACCGTGCTCGACGGCGTGCACATCCCCGGCGACCTGCTGATCAGGGCCGACGACGTGGTGATCCGCAACAGCCGGATCGACGGCGGCGTGTCGAACGAGTTCCGGCTGCGGCGCTACTCGTTCACGATCACGGACTCCACGGTGGGCCCGGCCAAGGGCTGCCTCACCGCGCCCGGGATCGGCGAGGCGCGCTTCACCGCCCTGCGGGTGCACGTGCGCGGCCACGGCGACGGCTTCCACGCCTCGGGCGACGACATCGTCATCCGGGACTCCTACGTCAAGCTCTGCTCCAACCCGGGCGACCACTCCGACGGCATCCAGACCTACCAGACCGGCAAGGGCCTGATCTTCGACCACAACACCGTCGACCAGCGGTTCGCCAAGGACATCACCGCCCCGATCTTCATCACCGACGAGGGGGCCGAGGACGTGATCGTCTCGCGCAACCTCGTCATGGGCGGCACCTACTCGATCCAGGTGAAGAACGTCTCCGGCCGCGCGGTGGTCCGCGACAACCGCCTCGTGGCCGGATCCTGGGTGTACGGCCCGGTGGAGGCCGACTGCGCCACGATCGAATGGTCCGGTAACACCTTGGTCACGATCGACGAGGACTACCGGATCACCCGCACGGTCGGCCCGCTCCGCTGCGCCACCTGACCGCCCCGGCGCCCCGGGCGGGCGCGGCGCGGCCGCATGCCGCCTGACCTGCGGAGATACGTCACGTTCACAACTTGTTTCCCAGATGTCACGGTTCCTACCGGCTGCCCCGGAAATGAGATGACATCGCCTCGCCGTTGCAGCAAGGTAGGTCGGGGTCGATGAGTCTTTCCGGTCGCGCCGGTCCACAGTGCACGAGGGGCGATGGCCGCCACAGAGACCCGAATCCCGACGGCCCGTCCTGACCGTACATCACCGACGACTCCGATTGAGGTGCCGTGTCCGGCGTCGAACATGTGACAACGTCCGCCACGAGCGCGCCCCAAGGCGCGCGCCGTACCCCCGCGGTGGTCCCGCTGCTGGTGCTCGCCACGTTCGTGGTCATCCTCAACGAGACGATCCTCGTCAACGCGATCCCGCGGCTGATGGAGGCGCTGCACATCACCGAGCACACCGCGCAGTGGCTGTCCACCGCGTTCATGCTCACGTTGGCCGCGGTCATCCCGATCACCGGCTGGTTCCTCGACCGGGTCACCACCCGGGCCGCGTACGCCACGGCGATGGGGCTGTTCCTGATCGGCACCGCGCTCGCCGCGATCGCCCCGGCCTTCTGGGTGCTGCTCGCCGCCCGGATCATCCAGGCCTCGGGGACCGGCGTGATGATGCCGCTGCTCATGACCACCCTCATGCGGGTGGTGCCGCTGTCCGACCGGGGCCGGGTGATGGGCAACGTCTCGCTCGCCATCTCCGTCGCGCCCGCGATGGGGCCGACGGTCTCCGGGCTGATCCTCGCCCTCGGGTCGTGGCGGCTGCTGTTCGCCGTGGTGCTCCCCATCGCCGCGCTGGTGACCTGGGGCGGGTTGCGGCGGCTCCCCAACGTCGGCGAGCCGCGGGAGTCCTCCGTCGACTGGCTGAGCGTGGTCACCGCGGCCGCCGGGTTCGGCGGCCTGGTCTACGGGCTCAGCCTGTTCGAGGGCGGCGACCTCCGGGTGGCCTCCGCGATCGTAGCCGGCGGCCTCGCGCTGATCGCCGTGTTCGTGGTCCGGCAGCTGTGGCTGCAGCGGCGCGGCGCGCCCCTGCTCGACCTGCGCACGCTGCGCCACCGCCCCTACACCGTCGGGCTGGTCATGCTGTCGGTGGCGTTCATGGCGATGCTCGGCACGATGGTGCTGCTCCCGCTCTACCTGCAGAACCTCCGCTCGCTCAGCCCGCTCGCGACCGGGCTGCTGGTGATGCCGGGCGGCCTGGCGATGGGGCTGCTCGGCCCGGTGGTCGGCCGGCTCTTCGACCGGTACGGCGGCCGCGTGCTGATCATCCCCGGCACGATCGGGATCTCGCTCGCGCTCGCCGGGTTCACGCAGGTGACGCTCGCCACGCCGTACTGGCTGCTGCTCGGCCTGCACATGGTGCTGTCGCTGGGCCTCGCCGCGACGTTCACCCCGGTGTTCACGCTCGCGCTCGGGGCGGTGCCGTCGACGCTGTACTCGCACGCCAGCTCGATCCTCAACACGCTGCAGCAGGTCTCCGGCGCCTTCGGCACCGCGCTCGTGGTCACCGTGATGGGCATGCGGGCCGAGGCGCTGCGGGCCGCGGGGGCGGACGGCGTGCTCGCCCAGCTCGGCGGCATGCGGCTGGCGGTCCTCGTCGCCGCCCTGCTGTCGCTGATCGTGATCGCCATGGGCCTGCTCATGCCGTCCCGGTCGGAGAGCGTGGGCGAGCAGGTGCGGGCGATGCACTGACCGGCGCTACCCGGCGATGACGAGCTGCGCCATGGCGAGTACGGTGAGCAGCACGGGGCCGCGCAGCAGCCGCAGGATCAGGTCCGGCGGCACCGGCCCGAACGGCCCGACGTCGACCATGAGGCCGGTGTGGTCGATCGGGGGCCGGGTCGCGATCACGTAGCACGCGACGACCGCACCCACCGCGGACCCCGCGACGGTGACCGCGGAGACTGGGACGAGCAGCGCCGAGGCCGCCGACCAGGCGACCGCGCCCGTGCCGGGCACCACCAGGTGCGCGAGCTTGAGGGCCCGGTCGGTGCCGCCGAGCGCTCGGCGGAGCGCGGGTGCGTGGGCGATGAGACGCAGCCCGCCGGCGAGCCGATAGGCCGCGTAAAACGCGGCCAGTAGGTGGATCGCGGGCAGCAGCGGGGTGAGCCCGGCCAGGTGCGCCGCGTAGGGCACGGGCAGCAGCGCGGCCCAGGCGAGCAGGCCGGTCCGCATGCGCAGCACCCGCGCCACGTCGGCCCGGACCAGCGCGGCCACCCGGTCACCGCGGATCCCGGCGGGCCGTACCCGTCCGAGGGCGCGCAGCCTCCGCTCGGTCACCACCGGCCAAAACAGGCTGCCGTCGAGCGAGAGCAGCGACACCTGGGCGGCCAGCGCGAGCTCGCCGCCCGAGCCGGCCGTGCCGCGCGTCATGTCCGCGAGGTGGCGGCGGGCCGCGTACAACGCGGCGGCCGCGACGCCCACCAGGGCGAGCGCGGCGGCCCACATCGCCGGCCCGGCCTCGGTCAGCCGGGGCGGCGGGGCGGCGGGGTGGAGCGGCAGGACGGCGAGCACCGCGGCGGCGAGCGCGTACCCGGCCAGGGTGAGCCCACGGCGCAGGGCGGGCACGGGCCGCCGCCGGGCCTGGGCCACGGCGCAGCCGCAGGTGATCGCCGCGCCGAGGGCCGCCCACCCGGTGAGCCAGGGCACGGGCGGCGGGCCGAGGTGGGTCACGAGCAGCAGGACGAGGCCGATCCCGGCCGCCAGGCCCGCGCCGGATGCCACGGCGACCGCCAGCGGCGCGGCCAGCAGCCCGGCCCGGTCGACCGGGGTGGCGAGCAGCCAGGTGCGCGAGGCCGCGCCGACGTACACCGGCCCGAACGCCAGCAGCGCCCGGGCGAGCGCCACCAGGCCGAGCACCGCCGCGACCACGACCGCCCACTCGATCACCGGGGTGATCGGGGCGACGGGGGCCCGGCCCGCCGCGCCGACGTGGCCGAGGGTGGACGGCACTGCCTCGGCCGCGATGGCGAGGCCGACCGCGGCGTAGATCGCGCGCTCGGCGAGCACGCTCAGCCGCTTGCGCAGCGGCCGGCGCGGCCTGCCCGCCCGCCGCCTGCGACGCAGCTCCCGCGGACCGGGGTACCGGGGGCGTGCCGTGGTGAGCGTCACGGGCCCACCTCGATCACCCTGCAGGCCACCGCGTCGACCAGCTCGCGGTCGTGGGAGGAGAAGAGCACGGCCACCCCGGCGGCGAGCTCGGCGGCGAGCCGTGAGGCGAGCCAGGCGCGGCCCTCGGCGTCGAGCCGCTGCTCCGGCTCGTCGAGGAGGAGGATGCGGCGCGGCCGCACGAGGCACGAGGCGAGCCCGAACCGGTGGCGCTGCCCGCTGGACAGCGTGACGGGCAGCCGGTCGGCGAGCGGCAGCAGGCCGAGCTCGCGCAGCACCTCCGCCACGGCCGCCTCGGGGTCCGGCGCGCCGTGCGCCCAGGCGAAGAGCGCGAGGTGGTCGGCGACCGACAGATCGGGGAAGTAGTCGAAGTCGTCGAGCAGGCAGGCCATCGCGGCCCGGGCCTCCGGGTCGGTCTCCCGGAACGGCCTGCCCTCCAGCTCGACGACGCCCTCGTCCGGTTCCTCGATACCGGCCACGCACCGCAGCAGGGTGGTCTTCCCGGCGCCGTTCGGCCCGACGAGCGCGATCGCCTCGCCCGGGTTGAGCGTGAAGCCGACGTCCTGCAGCACCGGGACGCCCGCGTAGGACTTGCACAGCCCGGACACGACGAGCAGGTCCGGGGCCTGGTCGGCGCGCGTGCCTTCGGTCACGTTCTCTCCTCCCTCGCGGTGGGGGTGCCGTGGCCACGGCTGGGACTCCCGGGATCGCCAGGGGAAACGGACGAGCCGGCCGCCCGGTTCCCGCCGAGGCCGTACGGCACGGCCGGCGCCGCCCCGGCGCGCGGTCCCCGGGCGGGGCCGGGTCAGCGCGGCCCGCCGGGCTCCGGGACCGCCGCGGGCGCCGCGGCCCGGTCCGCGGCGGCGGCCCGCAGCAGGGCCCCGGCGGCGCCGATGAACAGGAAGGACAGGCCGGTGGCCGCGGCGAACGAGAACAGGTCGAAGGTGGCCATGCCGATGAGCGGGACGGTGAGCGCGGCGGCGAGCGAGAGGCCGAGGTCGCGGGCCGCGGGGTCGGCCGCGAGGCGGCGGGAGCGCAGCGCCGCGTACCCGGCGG